>ERZ1673730.45-NODE-45-length-225404-cov-13.394490_pt1 | contig 225404 bp, 193 predicted proteins | sample MGYA00580200_ERZ1673730 | MGnify/ENA primary metagenome ERZ1673730 (study PRJEB41218, sample SAMN15661761) | gut metagenome | host: Homo sapiens | place: Canada: London | collected 2015-08-20/2019-03-30 | study: EMG produced TPA metagenomics assembly of... | reverse complement strand
GTAAAAGATGACTATTACAAGTGAGGGGTTGACAAACTTTCTAACACGCAGTAATCGCAGTATAATCGCATATTTGAGATTACTTTCAGACATTTTAAAGGCAAATTCGAAACTCTTCCGTCAGCGTTATATATCATTCAACCCCTTTTTCGGAACAAAAAACCGCCCGAAAATGCTCGAATATACAAACTTGTTCAAAAATGTTTTTGTATATTTTTAGGAATTCGGTTTTCATTCAGCATAACTGTCGGATGTCGCCATGCAGACATATTGACACAAAGCACAAATTAGTATAAGATTATAGTGCAAATGCAGCGGCAGTGCAATTCAACCGATAATACCGGTCATACTGCGTCCGTTTCAGATTCTGTCGGTCAAAGGCACAAGCCGCAGCACAGCAAAAAATCTTTGGAGGCAAAAGATGTATCCTTATATAAACCTTTTCGGGCTGAGTATTCCGAGTTATGGATTGATGATGGCATTGGCATTCATTGCGGCCATTCTTATTGCATACCATCGAACAAACAAAGCCGGACTTGACACCGATGCGCTGCTGACGCTTGCAATAATAACGCTCACATGCGGCCTTGCCGGTTCATATCTGCTTTACATTTTTGTTACTTATTCCCTCAGTGAAATCTGGGGAAGCATTGTTGACGGCAGCTTCAGTGTTTTCAAAAGCGGCGGATTGGTATTCTACGGAGGGCTCATCGTCGGCGTGCTTTCCGGTTGGATATATCTGCACGCAAAAAAAGCCAGCTTCTATGAATACGCGGCTGTTATTGTTCCCGCAATTCCGCTTGCCCACGCCATTGGGCGAATCGGCTGTTTCCTTGCCGGATGCTGTTACGGGCGAATAGTTGACACTCCGATTTCCGTATACTACCGCAATCCGATCGGCGGTGCACCTGTCGGTGTTCCTGTTTTTCCGATTCAGCTTGTCGAATCCGCATGTAATATCCTGGTGTTTGTTATTCTGCTCATATACACACGCAAACGGTTGAAGGCAGGGAGTGTTCTGTTCCTTTATGCCATTCTGTACGGCATTGAACGTTTCTGCCTTGAGTATTTCCGCGCAGATGAGATCCGCGGAATTTTCCTTGGCCTGTCAACTTCGCAGTGGATCAGCATCGCAATGATAATATTTGGCATCGTAGGTTTTGTTTTGGCTCGCCGTCGCGAGAATCGCATAAACAAAGCGCAAAGCGGCGAGCAAATTCAAACCGAACCGTTAAGCGATAATATTCATTCGGAAAATTCGCCTTCCAACGTCGGTTGATGCTCTCGTTTGCTCAGCAGCAACCAAATTGCAATGCATTATTTTAACCGCTGCATTAACCTTGAATAACGATGCACAAATTTTCCGGTTATTTTTTACAGGACCGCCGCTCAAGGCGGTCTTTTCTTTAAGCGTACCGTGATATATAATCTATTTTAGTTTTTTTAACCGAAATTGATGTTTTTTATGAAAGGATTCTGTATAATACAACCATAAAAAGAGAAGGGAGAATAACCAATGTCCGCAGAACGATCGATATCCGGCAACACAAGACGGCAGCTGATTTCTGCAATCAAGCAGCTGATGTCCACTCAGTCGTTCCGCTCAATTCGCGTGAACGATATTTGCGACCTCTGCCATATAAACCGCAAAAGTTTCTATTATCACTATAAAGACAAGTTCGACCTTGTCAACAACGTGTTCTATACCGAGTTCATCCTGCCCGCATCCCAAAAGCATTATGTTTCTGATTGGGATCTGCTTTCCGACATGAGCCGTTATATGTACGGCTGCAAAGCATTCTATCGAAATGCACTGCTCATTCGCGGACAGAATTCTTTTTATGATTATTTCACGGCAACGCTTGAGAGCATATGCGCAGCACTTGCGGCAAGTTCGCCCGGATGTACCCGAAACTCCGCAAGGTTTCTTTCCCGAATGCTTGCAAGCGCATTTGAGTACTGGCTCAACGAAAAGGATCCCCTAAGTCCGGAGAGTTTCATTGCAACGATTCGTCCGCTGCTGCTCACATCCGGAAATGGTCTTTCGGCAGTTGCAGGCTACGGATCTGACTTTGCCGCACTTACGCCCAACGCCTGACTTAATCCAAACATCCAAGTCGGTTTGACTCAAGACAGGCTCTAAGCATGGTTCTGTCATGTTTTCCGTTCATGCCTCTGTATTATCGGCATGGATAACGTTTGCAATGTTCCTTTGCAGGTTTTTTCCTTCCTGCATTTTCATCGTCGGTACCGCCCTGCTGCTTTTGTTGTTTTTTCGGCAGGGCGGTCTTTGCTTCAAAAGCGCACCTCGGAGTCGCCGAACAGGGTCTTTTCCCTTGTTTTGGAACCCCCACACGAAAAAGAGGCTCTTTTTTCGATAAAAACGTCCAAAATAAAATATATATTGCGTTCAGGTATTTGTCATTCATGACATTAGTGCTATAATAGTATTCATAACCGAATGACGGCTCACCCCGTCCTTTAAATTCAAGGAGGTTCACTTATGGTCAAACTAACCATTGATGAGAATCGCTGCAAGGGCTGCGGCCTCTGTGTGCGTGCATGTCCCAAGAAACTTCTTGAGCTTGCAAAACAAAAGCTCAACGAAAAGGGTTATCACCCCGCAATGATGACTGACCCCGAAGCATGTGTTGCCTGCGCAAGCTGCGCACGCACCTGCCCCGATGCAGTTATCACCATTGAAAAAGAGTAGGAGGAAAAGAACATGGCAAAGAAATTGATGAAGGGCTGCGAAGCTGTTGCAGAAGCTGCTATTCAGGCAGGCTGCCACTACTTCTTCGGTTATCCCATCACTCCCCAGAACGATATTCCCGAATACATGGCGCGTCGCCTTCCTCAGGTGGGCGGCTGCTTCCTCCAGGCAGAGAGCGAAGTTGCTGCAATCAACATGGTCTACGGCGCAGCAGCTGCCGGTGCAAGGTGCATGACAAGCTCCTCCAGCCCCGGAATCAGCCTTAAGCAGGAGGGCATGACCTATCTTGCAGGCGCAGAGCTTCCCTGTGTTGTTGTTAACATGGTTCGCGGCGGCCCCGGCTTGGGTTCCATTCAGCCTTCCCAGGGCGACTATTTTCAGGCAACCCGCGGCGGCGGACACGGCGATTACCATCCCATCGTTCTCGCTCCCGCTTCCGTTCAGGAAACCGTTGATCTCATGCAGGATGCATTCGACCTTGCAGACATCTACCGCACTCCCGTTATGATTCTTGCCGACGGTATCATCGGTCAGATCATGGAACCCGTTGAGTTCCACGAGAAGAAGGAAACCCGCGAGCTTCCCGCAAAGGACTGGGCAGCAACCGGTTGGAGTCCCGCAAGCAATCGTCCCCGTGCAATCGTCAACTCTCTCTACATTGAAGTTGAAGAGCTTCAGGAGCTGAACGACAGGCTTCAGGCAAGGTATCAGCACATTCGTGAAAATGAATCCCGCGCTGAGCTTTACAACACCGAAGGTGCGGAAATTATCGTTTGCGCATACGGCACCGTTGCCCGCATTTGCAAAGCCGCAATCGGTCTTTGCGCAAAGCAGGGCGTTAAAGTCGGTCTGTTCCGCCCGATCACCGCATGGCCCTTCCCCGAGAAGCAGCTTGCGAAAGCAATGGCTCAGGACAGCGTAAAGAAAGCAATCGCTGTTGAAATCAGTGCAGGTCAGATGCTTGAAGATGTCAAGCTGACCGTAAACGGCACCAAGCCCGTTGAGTTCTACGGCAAACCCGGCAGCTATACGCCGACAGCCGAAGAAATTGCAGAATATATCATGAAATCAAGGGAGGCTTAATTATGCAGACCGTATTTAAGAAAACCCCTATCCTGACCGACGCGGTGCTTCATTATTGCCCCGGCTGCGGTCATGGTATCGTTCACAGGCTCGTTGCAGAAGTTGTTGACGAGCTCGGCATTCAGGATCGCACAATCGCAATCGTTCCCGTCGGCTGCGCAGTATTCGGATATAAATACTTCAATCTCGACTCCATCGAGGCAGCACACGGAAGAGCGCCCGCCGCTGCAACCGGTGTTAAGCGCACCAACCCCAACAATGTTGTTTTCACATATCAGGGTGACGGCGACCTTGCTTCCATCGGCACGGCTGAAATCGTTCACGCTGCACACCGCGGCGAAAAGATCACCACGATCTTCATCAACAATGCAATTTACGGCATGACCGGCGGCCAGATGGCGCCCACGACTCTTGTCGGACAAAAGACCACAACCAGCCCCTACGGCCGTGATAAAGATCATTGCGGCAGCCCCATCCGCATTGCGGAAATGCTCGCAACCATTGAAGGTAGCGCATACATTGAGCGCGTTGCCGTCAACTCCCCCGCTAACATCGTCCGCGCCAAGAAGGCTATCAAGAACGCTTTTGAATGCCAGCTCGCAGGCAAGGGCTTCAGCCTTGTAGAGGTTCTGTCCAACTGCCCCACAAACTGGGGTATGAGTCCCGTAGAATCTATGGAATGGCTCGAAAAGAACATGATCCCCTATTATCCTCTCGGCGTTAAGAAAGACATCACCAAGGAGGTATAAGTTATGCTTTGGACTAATATTTTCGCAGGCTTCGGCGGTCAGGGCGTTTTGCTCATCGGTCAGCTCCTTGCGTATGCCGGCATGTATGAGGGCAAAAATGTCAGCTGGCTTCCCTCCTACGGCCCTGAAATGCGCGGCGGTACCGCAAACTGCTCCGTTGTTGTTTCCGATGAACCCGTTGCGTCCCCCGTTATCAACAAGTGCGACTGCGTTATCGCGATGAACCGCCCCTCTCTCGACAAATTCGAGCAGAATGTTCTTCCCGGCGGCAAGCTGTTCATCAACAGCTCCATCATCGACAAAAAGGCAACCCGCACCGATATCGATGTTTACTACGTTCCCTGCAACGAAATCGCCGACAAGCTCAACAACCCCAAGGTCGCCAACATGGCAATGCTCGGTGCATACCTTGAAGCAACCAAGGCTGTTCAGACCAAGAGCGTCCTCGATGCACTGCTCTACAAATTGGGCGAAAAGAAGGCTGCTCTCATTCCCCTTAACGAGGAAGCAATCGAAGCAGGTGCCGCAAGCATCCGTAAATAATTAAGACTTAAGTCGGCTCCCCGGGTTTATCCCGCGGAATCCGCAGCGCGCCGCATTTCTTCTTCCAACGTGGTTTTTGAAATGCGGTGCGTTTTTGTTCGCAGCATAAAAAGAATGCTCCGGCTTTTCCGAAGCATTCTTTTTGTTATGCTATAAGCATTAATGAGCTTTTGAACAAAACATTAACCGGAGCTTTTTTAACCGTCAATCGCAGGCTCCCGCCCGTGCAGGTTGTTTTCGTGGCAGATTCCGTGCCATTCGCAATCCCCGCAGACCGCATTAAAAAGAGCTGCATCCGTCATAAGCTCCACGGCTTTTTTTGACAATGTTTCCCATTTCAGCACCATGCCCGTTTCAATGCCGAGAAGCTTCATTGCTTCCGCGTCATATCGCCTGACCTTGTCCGCGCATCGGCAGCACACATCATCCCCCGGCGTCGGCTCCGTTCGGTTTGGGCATGCCTTGCATACGGCATCGCTCGTTGAAACGATTTCAATTTTCGTATCTGCGCGAAGGTTCTCGACAATGGCGGTCATATTCTCAACAAATTCCTCGCTGTAGCCGCTTTGCCGATAGTTCAAAATGCAGAAAGCGTGGTGCGGGCGCATTAATCGCGTATCATCCGTTCTCATTTTTCGTTTCACCGTCGTTTCCCGTCACACGCGCACCAGCAGATAGCCATCCTGTCCCATCGGCACTTCACACACGGTTTTGCCGTTAAGGAAAGCATAACATCCGCCGCGCGTATTGTCAGCATCGCATATGCTGTTCACAAGGAAAACGGGACGCGGAATCTTTTTTGCCTGCTCGGCATACTCATTAACAAGTTTTGTGCGCCACATTTCCGTGTTGTATGTTACATATACGGGATAAAGCAAAAAATCAAATTTTTCTTTGTTTATCTGTTCAATGTTTTCCTCGTACCATAAGTCCCCGCAAACGGCAAGGGCTATTCGTTTACCCATATATGTAAAGGTTTTGAAACCATCGCCCTCCTTATAGTGCTCATCGGTAATATCGTACTCCTTCCATCCTTTTGAAACGCGACGGAAGTTGTTTACGATTTCTCCATTCTTTCCGATGAACATATACGAGCTGTAAATCGCTTCATCGCAGAGCTCGTAATAACCGAACGAAACCGCAACGGAGTATTTCTTCGCCGTGTACCGCAGCATCTTTATCGGCTGTGAATCAACGCTTACAGCAACTGTTCTATCCCTTTCGAAATTCCATTTCAAGCTGTTAAAGCCCTGAAGATAACTTTCTCCGAACGCAACAAGGTCAACTTTTTTTCGGAGTGAGGCAAGTGCCTTTTCAATACGATTAACATTCAGTGCTATTGAATCATCAAGCGTCGGTTGAGAAGCAAGTGCAATTTTCATGTTATTAACGTCCTGTCTCTTTTCGTCAGTGAATCCTTTTTTTCACAAATTTTATGTAAACGCACCGAAATGCCTGCCCCCATGCACGCTCTGTGCAAAAGGAGCAGGCGTGTCATGCATTAATTTTGGCAGAGAATCAGAATCTAACCTTTAATGCATTTTGTCCGAATCAATCGGCAATCATTGCTGCGCGAAGAATCATGGTCGCATCGGTGATTGAAACCGTGCCGTTACCGTCAAAGTCCGCCGCAAGGATCTGAGTATCGGTCAGCGCAGCCGTTCCCATTGCATAACGCATTGTCATGAGCGCATCGGAAATGGTTATTCTGCCGTCGTTGTCAACATCGCCGAGAGTGTACGGCGGGTTTACGTACGTAATGGAGATATCGTCAACCCAGCCTTTGTCCTGTCCCTTATTGACGGAACTGTCCTTTTCGTAGGACCATTTGAATATGTAGTTGCCGTCGGAAGGAGCAGTGTACTCATAACGGTTCCATATTGTGGTTTCGCCGGAGATGTTTTCAACGACGTTGCCGTTTACATAGAACTTGAGCTTATCATAATTCGCCTCGCTGCTGACTGCCCATGCAAAAGTGAGCTTATCACCGGCGGAAAGGTGAACCGTGTCCATTGTGACGGCGGACTGACTGTTGCCTGCGCCGCTGTTGGTGCTTGCGCCGGCAAGACGTGCACTGAAAGTCATCATATCAATCTGCCATGCATATGTTCCGGTCGAGACAAAGTTCAGATTGCCGCCCTGCACGTTAAGTGCATCATTAAGGTCCGGGTAATAGTTGACGGTTACGGAAATCGTTGCGGTAAATGACGCACCCGTGTCCTTATCAGTCGCAGTTGCGGTAACGGTTGTTGTACCTTCTGCAACGCCGGTTACGGTTGCTTTTGTCATGCCGCCGCGGACGGTTGCAATGTTTTCGTTCGCGCTTGTCCAAACAACTTCATAATTGTTTGCATTTGCGGGTTCACGAACGATGTTAAGTGCAGCGCCGAAACCCTGATAAGTTTCAATTTCCTGTTCCGCAAAGCTTATTCCCTGAAGCTCGACAGGTTCAAGGGAACCGCCTTCACCTTCGGTAATCTGTGCAGTGCTGATGTTGTATGCATAATCGCCTACCTTTGCATAAACCGTTGTGCGATTGCCGACGTCAAACTCAAGCATGGTGAGTGCTCCGCGGGTCGTTTCTTCAACGGCAGCAGAGGTGATAAGGTTTGTGCAGGCACTGTCTGAATAGATGCCGACATAGGATACGTAATGATTATCGCTTACGTACAGCATAAGCTGACCGTTCTGCATGTTCCAGTAAACAACTTCGGGTTCCTGTGTATCAACGGTTATCGGGATTTCCCAATAAGCGCATTCATTTGCGGAAGGGTTGAATTCATCATAGGAATGCATGTAAGCTGTCATCCTGAGTTTTACGGTTGTTCCGTTAGGCAGGTTGCTGCCGTCCCAGTCGGGAAGCTCTTCTTCGTACGTTCCGAGAGGTTCGATATCAGTATACCAGCTCTTTGTACTGCACTTGCGTGCCCACGGCACCTGAAGGTTGTAATACTCTTCGTTTGTCTGTGCGTTCACGATTGAATACTCAAAGTATTCGCAGTTGCGGAGCAGATAGTTGTATGCCGTGTCAACCGCATCCATCTTGCCGTCGCCGTTGGGGCTTATGCTTGCGCGGTCAAACAGGAAGTTTTCAGTGTCGGTAAAAGGATTTTCACCGAATGCGATATAGTTTTCGCCGCCGATGGAAGAACCGGCGGTGTTGATGCCCCATTCAGCGGGAATAGGATCGCCGTTTCCGAGATATTGGTCATAATAGAAATCTCTGTCAAGAACGCTTGCCTTTTCCCAATCGCCGTAGAATCCGAGATAGGGAACCGAAAGGTTCACATCGCCTGCAAGAGTAACAAAGCCCTCTATATATGCACCGTTGGGGAACTTTTCGTTCAGCGTTGCGGCATAACCGCTTACATTAACGGTAACGTTCACTGTTGTTCTGCCGTTCGCGGGAACGGTCACGGACTGAGGAACAGTAACATTCACGTTGTTAGTGATGTTCGAAGCAGAGCCCGCCATAGTGTAATATGACTGTCCTCCGATGGATACCGTGCCGGTGTTTTCAGTCAGAACGTAAACAGTGGGAGTATAGGTCTTTGCAGTGCTGCCGAAGTTTACAATATCAAAGCTGAAATTGAAAATACCGGTACGATTGTCGTCATCACCGAGTTCGATTTTCGGACGGAGACTGCCTTCAACCTCAATATAAGCCTTTGTGTTGATTGCAGCGGTAAGGTTCGCCTGGCCTGCGCCCTGCCAACGGGGAGAATACGGAGTGTTTCCGGACTTGCTGGGAACGGCAGTGCTCATAAGCAGGGTGTTTACCATCTCCATGCGTGCCTGTTCGGAAAGGGACGGGAACGCTGTGTTGACGTACTGATTGACAAGAACCATGCTGCCCGCAATATGCGGAGAGGCCATGCTCGTGCCGCTCTTTGTGCCGTAGTTGCTGTAGGAGTACTGAGAATCCGTTGCCGCACGAATGTTGTCGCCGGGAGCCATGATTTCAGGTTTGATGCTGAGGTCGGCCGTTGTGCCCCAAGAGCTGTAGCTTGTGGGAGTCGCCGAAGAGCTGTTGCTGCTTGCCGCAACGGAAAGGGAACCGCCGAGGGTGCTGGGGCTTGCAACAACGCCGTTGTCCATGTTGAATGTGGGCTGTTTGCTGCCGTAATTATTGCCGGAACCCGCAGTGCCGCTGTTGCCCGCCGCAACTGCGCAATTCACGCCGTGTGCGGTAAGAAGAGCAAAGACTTCTTCCATATCTGCCTCACCCTGAGTGAAGCCGTTGTCCGAGCCGAGACTCATATTGAGTGCATCAACTTCAAGCCAAGCGCAGTCCTCAAGTGCCGCAAGGATCTCGGACCATGCCGCGCCGCCGTTCTGGAAAACCTGCATGGATATGATCTGTGCATTATATGCAACACCGCGTGACGAACTGTCGCAGCCGGCAGCAATTGAACTTACATGCGTGCCGTGATCACTGCCTGCATTTGCGTGACTTACATCCGTATTGCCGGCATAATAGTTAAATGTGAACGGAAGCTTTGCGCTGTGGTACAGCGTTGCGCCGGTCAGAGTGCCGTTATAGCGTTCCTCCGCGCAGAGATCGTAGCGGTTGAGCACGCTTTGAATTCCTGCCGCATCGAAATGCGGATCCTGCGGTGCGGTTGCAAAATTCGTGTGATTAACTTTGATTCCGGTGTCAATAACCGCGATCGTCTGTCCCTGTCCGGTGTAGCCCAAGGCCCACATGTCATCCGCGTTTATGAAGCCCACGGAAGTGCTGAGCTTTGTGGGGTTTCCGTCGGGCTTTGCGTCCTCGGGAAGCTCATATTCGGCTGCGCGATAACAATCCTCAACGCCGTTGAGCTTTTTAATCTCTTCAATGAGACGATACTCTCCGCGGAACGAAAAACCGTTGAACAGAAGCGTGTAGTGATATGAAATTTCGAGATTTCCGCCCTTAACGAGCTTCTTGTTGATTGCCGCAAAAAGCTTGTCCTGCTTTGCAGCAAGCGCTTTTGACATTTCTGCGGAACGCTCATTCGATACATCGGTCTTTGTAAGAACCGGTGCATCCTTCAGCTTTACGATGATCGGAACGATCTCATCGGGTTCGGCGGCAGGTTCGCTGCTGCGCTTGCGTGCCGGCGAGTCATTTTCAAGTATGCTCACCGGAGCTGCGTTTGCCTCCCTCGGCATGAAGCCGACGAAAGAAAACGCCATTGCCGCGACCATAAGCATCGCGACAAGCTTTGTCAAGGTTTTCTTCATGGATTTCCTCCGTTTTTTATTCAAACGCGGATGCTCCGCATTTGTTTCATTGATAATGCAGTGATGGTTTTCCGCCAAAACAAATCAGTTTTCGTCGGCGGGCACAATGCCGTTCATCATGTTCCCGATTCGGAAGCATTCGATTTTTAACGCTTATTCCTGAAAAAAGCTGTCAGTAAATTTCGGCACTCTTCTTCTCGAATGCCCCCAACGTACGGAATATTGATATTCGTCATCCCGCACGACAGTTCGCACCTTGAAACACAGCATCCGGCCTCTGGGTCAAACGCACCGAAGACAACCGCCGCAATGCGAAAATTCATTATCGCACCCATGCACATTGCGCAGGGTTCAAGCGTAACGTAAAGTATGCAGTCGTTCAGGCGGCGAGTGCCAAGTTTTTTTGCTGCTGCGCTGAGCGCAAGCAATTCTGCATGCGCGGATGCATCGCTGCGTGTTTCAACAAGGTTGTGTGCGCGGGATATGATTTCTCCGCCGCAAACAACGCATGCACCTACAGGAACTTCCCCCGCCGCCGCGGCAGTGCGGGCTTCATCCAGCGCATCGAGCATATATACCGTTGAAATCTCGTTTTGTTCCTTCATCACTCAATTATATCATATTTTGAGCCGAAATGGAACAACCTAATAACAAAAATGTGTACTTTCGGAGGCAATAATTTTTCATGGATGAACGTTTCCCCGCAATAAAGGCCTGTGCCGCAATTTTGCTCAGTACTGCGGCGCTCTTATTCCTGCTTGTTTTTTCCTGCTGCAGCGGTCAAAATTCCGATGACATCAAGCAGGGAGCAAATGCAGATACGATTATTCCCGGCGATGATCCGACTTTCGAGACGGCGTTATTCTCAAGCGGAACATATATTAATTCTGTCGACGTTTCGAACATGACAAAAGACGCCGTGCGCACCCTGCTCTCTCCCAAGCTTGAACGAGCAAAATCCGAATATCACATAGAAATTGAATTTCAGCAAAACGACAGTTCAATCTGTATCATCAACGGAACGGATCTGACGTTGAAAGACGATTTAGATGCCGTTATGTCAAAAGCACTTGTGTGCGGGGCAGGACAGTATACGGCTGCAATCAAGCCCGTTGACGACATAAAGCTCCGAAACAGTATTGATTCGGTCGCAAAAATTGCAGAGAAAACACCGGTTCCCGCACAAATCCTGACTCACTCCGCCGCAGGCTGTTCTGAGCTGCCCGTGTTGAAAAAGAATGCACGTTTCTGCCTTACGGCACCCGTCAACGGCTGTCAAATCGACCGTGATGCCGCCGTCAAACAAATATGCAGCGGTGAAACCCGTTTCTCGCTGCCCCTGCATACGGTTTTATGCACCGATAAAATACCCGAAATGCCTGAGCTGCGGGCAAGCTTTTCAACATCTTTTGCCGCCGGTTCCTTATGTTCCGAGAATCGCGTTCATAATATCGCAAAGGGCGCACTTCTTATTGACGGAAGTATTGTTCCTGCCGGGCAAACCTTCTCGTGCAACGATTCTCTCGGAGTGCGAAGCAGGGAAAACGGTTGGCTGCCCGCAACCGCATTTGCAAACGGAGGGGCTGAAACACGGCAGGAGTACGGCGGCGGAATCTGCCAAATCAGCACAACGCTGTACAATGCAGTTCTGCGCAGCGATCTTGAAATCATTGCAAGAAGCGGGCACACGCGCAAGGTGCGTTATATCGGCGGCGGGTTGGATGCAGCACTGAGCGGCAAAGACAAGGACTTTGTTTTCCGTAACAACACCGATTCCGATATTTACGTTTTTATGTGGGTTGATGAATCGCAAAAAACTTTGTGCTGTGAAATATACGGCTGTCCTTTTCCGTCGGATTTCGACAGAGTAGACACCGTTTCGGAACTTACATCTTCAACTCCTCCTTCCGAACCTCAGTTCGTTCTTGATTCAGCACTTGAACCCGGCGAATGTGTTCTGAAAAGAAAGGCCATTGCAGGCAGCACATATCAAAGCTATCGTGTTTACTCTCTGAATGGTGAAATAATTCGCAGGGTTCCGATCGATAAGACCGAGTACCCCATGCATCCCGCACTGTATGCCGTCGGGCAGGGTAAATCATAACCGTTCGGAGCTTTGGTGCGTTCTTCTTGCGCTTTATTCGCGTTTCCTTTATAATATGTTCACAAACCCACCGCCGTAGAGCGGGTTTCATTCGCAAGCTAAGAGCGCAATGGGATAAAAGGAGCAAAAATGCAGCCGATAGATCAAAAAACGGAGAAAAAAACCGTTGCCGGTATCAACCGAAACATTCCTCGCAGAAAACGAAGCAGCAATCAGAAGCGCAATGAGAACCGCGCCGATGCTGCATATGCCGACAAAAGTTTTTGCAGCTCATATAAAATTTATAATTCGGACAACTCCTATGACGGATTTTCCGAAAGAAGCGAATGTGATAAAAAACAGCCGCTTCCGATGTCCAAAGCGGAGCTTTTTGAGCAGGTCGGAAAGGATGTTCCCGACTTTGTTCTTGTTACGGGGGATGCTTACATTGATCATCCGTCGTTCGGAACAGCGATAATCGGAAGAGTTCTCCTTTCACACGGTTATTCTGTCGGAATAATTGCTCAGCCCAATTGGAAAAGTGCTGAATCGTTCAAAGTTTTCGGCAAACCCAGGCTTGGCTTTCTTGTGAATTCCGGGAACATGGATTCCATGGTGAATCATTACACGAGTGCAAAGAAACCGCGAAGCGAAGATGCCTACACGCCCGGCGGCAAGCGCGGGAAGCGACCCGATCGTGCCGTTAATGTTTACTGTAAATGTATCCGTAATATCTACGGAGATATTCCTATCGTTATCGGCGGCATTGAAGCGAGCCTCCGCCGCTTTGCTCATTACGATTATTGGGACAACCGTGTTTTACCTTCCGTTCTTGTATCCTCAGGTGCGGATTTGTTGATTTACGGCATGGGTGAACGCCAGATTATCGACATTGCGGAGGCTTTGGACGGCGGCATTGCTGCACGGGATATTACCTATGTTAAGGGAACTGCATATTGGGCGGATAACCTCTCGCGCGTGTATGAGTACACGCTTATTGACAGCTTTGAAAAAGTATCAAACGACAAAAAAGCTTACTGTGCTGCGTTTATGACGCAATACCGTGAACAGGATGCGATAAGCGGCGCAACGCTTGTTCAGCCGCACGGGAGCGGATTTGTTGTTGTGAACTCACCCGCCATGCCGCTTTCACGCAACGAGTTGGATGCTGTTTACGATCTTCCTTATACACGCCTTCCCCATCCTTCCTACACCGAGCATATTCCCGCTTTGGATGAGGTTCGCTTTTCCCTTGTCAGCTGCCGCGGCTGCTACGGCCAATGTGCGTTTTGTGCGCTTACTTTCCACCAGGGACGCGTCATTCAATCCCGAAGCCACGAATCGCTGATTGCCGAAGCCAAGCTTATGACCAAAATGCCCGAATTCAAGGGCTATATTCACGATGTCGGAGGGCCAACGGCGAATTTTCGTCAGCCTGCATGTAAAAAACAGCTTACGAAGGGTGTATGTAAAGACCGAACCTGTTTGGGATATTCACCTTGCAAAAACGTTGAAGTCAGCCATACGGATTACGTTGAACTTCTGCGCAAGCTCCGCAGACTGGACGGTGTGAAGCGTGTGTTCATCCGTTCAGGTATTCGTTACGATTACCTGATGTACGATAAAGATGAAACATTTTTTAAGGAGCTTATTAAATATCATATAAGCGGACAACTTAAGGTTGCGCCCGAGCATATCGATGATCACGTGCTTGAGATGATGGGCAAGCCCGGCGGTGAACTGTACCAACGCTTTGTTCGAAGATATAAGCAGCTTAATGATGCTCTCGGAATGAACCAATACATTGTTCCGTACTTCATGTCAAGCCATCCGGGCAGCACTTTGAACTCTGCAATCGCACTTGCAGAATACCTGAAGGCGAGCGGGCAGCGTCCGGAGCAGGTTCAGGATTTTTATCCCACTCCCGGCACTCTTTCCACCTGCATGTTCTATACGGGACTTGACCCGCGAACTATGAAGCCGGTTTATGTTCCAGTTTCGCCCGAGGAAAAAGCAATGCAGCGCGCCCTCATGCAGTTCTTCATTCCAAAGAATCGGCCTCTCGTCCGAAAAGCTCTCAGGCTTGCAGACAGGGATGATCTCATCGGCAGCGGCAGGAACTGTCTCGTGCCGGATGTGCATCAAAGCCCGGCACACAGCGTAGGCTCTTCCTCTGCGACAAAAAGCAATCACCGTTCGCAGTATGGAGCGACGGAACATTCGGCAATCAAACGAAAAGATGCGCGGCAGTATACCCGTTTCGGTTCCGTTGAACAGAGCCGCAGCATCGGGCAGAACAGAGGTGTTCAAGGCAAAAAAACGGTTAAAACATCCGATAAGCGTTCAGGCGTAAAGAAGCATCGCTGATGTTTGTAAAGCCTGTGTAAGCATTTTAAGACCTTTGCCGCGGAGTGTTGGCATATTGCACCGTTTTGTGCTATAATATTTTTATCAACAGCCGTCTTTGGGACGGTTGATGCTGGTTAAAGGATTTTTAACATGAAAAAACAAACTAAATCCGCAGTAAATGCCGGTTTCGTGCAGGGAGCTGCAATTCTCGGCATTGCGGGGCTTTTGGTCAAAATCATTGGGGCTGTGTACAGAATTCCGCTTGCAAACATTGTCGGCGAAAGCGGCATGGCGTATTACGAGGTTGCTTACCCTTATTATTCCTGGCTGCTCGTCATATCCTCTGCGGGACTCCCGACAGCAATTTCCAAACTTGTTTCCGAACGAATAGCACTGGGCGATATCGTCGGAGCAAAACGTGTATTCCGTGCAGCGTTGCGTTTGCTTTTTGTCATCGGAATTGTCACTGCCGTTCTTCTGTTTGTTCTTTCATCACCGATCGCAAACCTTTCCGGTGCAGCACCGGCAAGGTATTCCCTTATGGCATTGTCGCCTGCACTGCTCTTTGTTTCCGTCATGTGTGCCTACCGAGGGTATCTGCAGGGAATGCAGTGCATGACCGGAACAGCAATCAGCCAGATCGTTGAGCAGCTCATCAAACTCATATTCGGGTTCGGCCTTGCGTTTTTATTCGTCAAAACAAGCCCCGATGCCCCTGAGTTGGCGGCAATGGGAGCATTGATAGGCGTCAGCGTTTCGGAGCTTGTTGCGCTTGCTGTCATCAAGTTTTATTATGATGCCCGCATTCGCAATCGCTCTCTTCCCGTCTGCGTTTCAACAAAAGGCGCAAAAAGCGGGCTTCGCGGCTCAATCATCAAGCGTTTGCTTGCAATTGCAATTCCGATAACCATCGGCGCATCAATAATGCCCGTTACGGGAATTGCCGACTCCGTGTTCATTATCAATTTCCTTGAAAAGCACGATATTGCAATGGGTATTGCGGAAGAAATCGCAAACGAAAATGCGCGTGTTGCATACACTGTTCTCCGCAGCTACGTCACTCCGCTTATCAACATGCCGGCCGTGTTGACACTTTCGCTTTCAATGAGTCTCGTTCCCGCAATCTCCCAAGCCGTTACGCGCAAGGAAAAGCGCATTGTTAACGCCGCAAGCAGAACGGGCATCAAGCTTGCCATGTTTATCGGTGCACCGTGCGCAGCAGGACTGTTCATTCTCGGCGGTCCGATAATGTCCCTGCTTTATTCGGCTGTCCGCAACAATCAGGACAGGTTCATCCAGGCTCAGCAGGTTATGTATATCGCTGCCGTCGGGGTTCTTTTCCTTTCACTTGTTCAAACTCTCACCGGCATAATACAGGGTCTCGGCAAGCCGCGCGTTCCGGTCTATTTCCTTGCTCTCGGCGGCATTGTTAAAGTGGTCAGCATGGTGATTCTTATGCAATTCACAAGCATGGGCATTCTCGGGGCTGCATTGTCCACCGTGCTCTGCTATGCGGTTGCAGGAATTGCCGATACTGTTTACGTAATACGCAAAACACGAATGAACATAAGCTATACGGATACATTCGCAAAACCTCTGTTTTCAAGCATTGTCATGGGCTTCGCCGTCTTCGCTGTGTACACTCTCGGTTCAAAGCTCGGACATCCGACGCTTGCAACGCTTGCTTCGCTCTGCATCGGCGTGGCAGTATACGGAGGACTCATGATCCTGCTTCGTCCGTTCAGCAACAGTGACCTTGAATTCCTGCCTAAAAAGGATCTGTTCAGGCGTATTTTCCGTGTTCTCTGATTCGAATTGCATACACACTTAACGGGTTCATTTTTCGGTTAGGAGGAAGCAATGCCGGACTACAGACGTATAATTGAAGAGCGGGAACGTCAAACGCTTTCGCCCTATGCAGCCTTGAGTGCAGAAACACGCGGTCGGGAATATCCCATTGACCCCTGCCCTGTTCGCACCGCATTTGTACGTGATCGCGACAGGATAATTCATTGCAAGAGTTTCCGCCGCCTTAAGCATAAAACGCAGGTGTTCCTTTCACCCGTCGGTGACCATTACAGAACGCGGCTTACGCACACATTGGAGGTTGCTCAAATCGCCAGAACGATTGCCCGCGGACTTCTGCTCAATGAGGATTTGACCGAAGCCATAGCCATGGGGCACGACCTCGGACATACGCCTTTCGGCCATTCCGGCGAAAGCGTCTTGAACAGAATCGTTCCCGGCGGCTTTGAACACAATAAGCAAAGTCTTCGCATCGTTGAAAAGCTTGAAAACGGCAAAGGACTCAATTTGACTTTTGAAGTTCGCGACGGGATTCTGAATCATAAAAAGAGTGGGCATCCTTCAACGCTTGAAGGTGTTGTTGTGAGCCTTGCCGACAGAATTGCCTATGTTAATCACGATATAGACGATGCAGTTCGCGCAGGACTCCTGTCAAACGATATTCTTCCCAAAAGCTGTATTGAAGCCATAGGCGCAACCCACGGCGAACGGATAAACACCCTCGTTCTTGACATTCTTCAAACAAGCAGCGGCAAGAATCATGTTGAAATGAGCGGCGAAATCAGCTCCGAATTTGAAAAGCTCCGCCAATTTCTTTTTGATAACCTGTATCATGATTCCGCCGCAAAAGCCGAGGAAGGCAAGGCGGAAGGTGTTATCGAACGGCTGTATTATCATTATCTCAAACATGTCAGCGAGCTGCCGCCGGAGTTCACAAAGTATATTGACGAGGACGGTCCCGACCGCATTGCAGCGGATTATATCGCCTGCATGACCGACAGATACGCCGTGCGCGACTACACGCGTCTGTTTGTCCCCGCCGACTGGGCCTGATTGGTCGAATTTGATTTGCGTACGTTGAACACAAAAAGAAAGGCAGCTGCAAGTCGTTGCCTTTTTTTTTTTATATTCCAGAAACGGTGAATACATAATTGATATTTGCGCTGTTCAGGCCCGAATTTCAGTTCATTGCCCTTGAAAGCAGAAGTTTTGCCGCTTCGATATAGCCCTGCTTTCCCATTCCGCATATCTGCGCAATGCAGACAGGTTCAATAACGCTGACGGCACGAAAAGGCTCACGGGCATGAATATCGCTCAAATGAACCTCCACAGTCGGCAGTCCGACCGCCTCTATTGCGTCGCGGATTGCATAGGAATAATGCGTGTATGCTCCCGGATTGATTATGATTCCGTCAAACTCGTTCATTGCGGCATGTATTGCATCGATGATATCACCCTCGTGATTGGATTGGAACGCTGCAAGTTCCGAACCGCAGGATATGACATAGCCATTCAATTCTTCCGTAATCGTCTCAAGTGTATCCGTTCCGTATACATTCGGAGAGCGCATCCCTGTCAAATTCAGGTTCGGACCGTTAATAACAACAAGTTTCATTTTTTGTGCCTTTCGTATTGTTAGCAACATTATAGCACAATTCGCTGCGTTATGGTATAATCAAAAGCATGAAAAAGAACTTGAACAAACTGCACCCGAATACATGCCGAGCTCTGCCGGAAGCTGCCGAACACGGTACGGCGGTCTATGCCGTCATAGGAGATCCGATTGAACACAGTCGTTCCCCGGAAATATACGCGCCCATGTTCGGACAATTCGGCATCAATGCCGTTTTTTTGAAAATCCGCGTAGCAGAATCGGAATTATGCCGCATACGCTCAATCGTGTCTGAGCGTTCACTGAGCGGATTTGCCGTTACAATGCCGCATAAAAAGGCAATTATTCCGCTGCTTGACGGGATTGATGAAACTGCCGCCGAATGCGGCTCGGTAAACATCGTTACAATAAGCAATAACGGAAGCACCTTAGTCGGACACAATACCGACGGCGACGGTTTGATAAACGCACTCAGGGAAACCGGAGCCGGGCTGAGCGGTGCGCAAGTTGTCATTCTCGGACACGGCGGCGCGGCAAACGGCGCAGCCGCTGCGCTTCTTCGTGCCGGAGCCGAAATCAGATTCGTTACCCGTGATAAGAAGAACGGAATTGACATGCTTTCCGCAATTAAACATGCTGAAACAGAATCCCGTCTTCTTTCTTCTGCCGACATTCTGATTAACGCAACTCCTATCGGTATGCATAGCATGAACAGCGACTGTTCCGATTATGAAGAGACCTCATTTTTGAATTGTCTTAAGCCCTCTTGCATTATTGCAGACATGGTCTATCGAACAAACGGCACAAAGCTCGTGCAGGATGCCGTACACTTAGGCTTGACCGCCTTCGGCGGAGAGCGAATGCTCTTTCATCAGGGGAAACTGGCTTTTAAGCTTTGGACCGGGCTTGAATATATCCCCGAAAGCTGAATTATCGCTGTTCGTCTTTAAGGTTAAAGCCGTATGCTTCTTTCAGATTCAAACAATTATGCAAAAGCCCGCCGCAGTCAATGTTATTCCGTGCGGCGGGCTTTTAATCAATCAACAGTTTTCAGCCTTGTGAAACAATTTCATCGCAATATGTTTCAAATCAGAATTCGACTTCCAACGGTTCATTTGTGAACGAGCTGAACACTGCCTTTGCATTTTTGATGTAAAGAGCCTGTGTGTTTCCGTCGTTTTCATCGTACATTGCACGAAGCGACGGATAAGCATCCAGCATTGACCTGCGTGCTTCAACCCTGTTATCTTCAACAAGTTCCCCGCTCAGCCTAAGCCATTCACCCGTTTCTGCTTTAAATGCACAAAGTTCAAACTTGGGATTCGCTGCAAGCTGTTTTGAAACATCCTTCGCTCTGCCCGTTTGAATATACAGTTTGCCGTCAAAGATATTAATCGTGCCGAACGGACGTACTCTCGGCTGCTCGCCGTCCGATGTTGCAAGGTAGTATGTCCCTGTATCCTTCAAAAACCGGCAAACTTTTTCCATTGCTTCGCGCGATGCAGCCGTTGCGCGGGTGTTTTCAGCATTTTCGTTCATGTACGCTGCCTCCTGATTAATTATTTTACAACGATGTTCACGATGTTGCGAACGGCAATGAATTTCACAATATTCTTGCCCTCGACCCACGGCAGAACTTCTTCATTTTCAAGCACAAGTTTGCGCAAAGCTTCCGTTTCCATGCCGACAGGTATGCTCATCTTTGCACGAACCTTGCCGTTGATCTGAACAGCAATTTCCATTTCATCCTTTACGAGAGCTGCCTCATCGAACTTCGGCCACTCAGTTTCATAAATCGGCTTGTCGAATCCGATGACGCTGTTCATTTCCTCCGTGATATGCGGCGCAACGGGATTCATCAACACAAGCAGTGTGTGCAGCTCATCACGAGTAACATCGCCCTTTGCGTAAATATCGTTTACAAGGCTCATCATCGCCGCAATCGCGGTGTTGAACTTCATACGTTCGTAATCTTCACTTACCTTTTTGATGCAGCCGTGGACTGCCGGAGCAAGCTCCCTGCGAATGCCCTCGCCTTCCGTGAGCATATCCTGCAAACGCCACACACGCTCAAGGAATCTGCGGCAGCCCTTAACACCCGCTGTGCTCCACGGAATCGTTTGGTCAAATGCGCCTATGAACATCTCATACATGCGCACGGTATCTGCACCGTATTCATTCACAAGGTCATCGGGATTGATAACATTGCCGAAAGATTTGCTCATTTTTCTTCCGTCCTCGGCAAGAATCATTCCGTGGCTGGTGCGCTTCATATAAGGTTCCGGGCAGCTTACAACGCCGATATCATACAGGAATTTATGCCAGAATCTTGAGTACAGCAGATGCAGCGTTGTATGCTCCATTCCGCCGTTGTACCAATCCACGGGCAGCCAGTAATCGAGCTTTGCTTTATCCGCGATCGCGGTATCGTTATGCGGATCGCAATAACGTATATAATACCAACTTGAACCCGCCCAATTGGGCATTGTGTCTATCTCGCGTTCAGCAGGTGCACCGCATTTCGGGCAGGTGGTATGGATCCACTCTGTCGCCCTTGCAAGCGCGGATGAACCGTCTTCAGCCGGACGGAAGTCATCAAGTTCGGGCAATTTGAGCGGAAGTTCATCCTCCGGCACGGGAACCCAACCGCAATGATCGCAGTGAACCAGGGGTATCGGTTCTCCCCAGTAACGCTGACGGCTGAACAGCCAATCGCGGAGCTTGAAATTCGTCTTTTTCTTTCCGATGCCCTCTTCTTCAAGCCAATGAATCATTGCGTTCTTTGCGTCCGCAACCTGCATTCCGTTCAGGAAGCCGGAATTTACTAAGATACCGTTTTCGCAGTCCGTAAATGCCTCATTTTCAATGTTTCCGCCGGACACAACTTCAACTATCGGCAGTCCCATCTTCTTTGCAAAGGCATAATCCCTCGTGTCGTGTGCGGGAACAGCCATAATTGCGCCCGTTCCGTAACCCATGAGGACATAATCCGAAATCCATACTGGAATCGGATTGCCCGTTGCAGGGTTAATTGCAGTGACGCCTTCAAGCGGCACGCCTGTTTTTTCCTTTGCAAGCTCGCTGCGCTCGAAATCGCTCTTGTGCGCCGCCTGTTCACGATAAGCGTTAACGGCCTCCATATTTGTAATCTTATCAGCCATTGCGTTCACGATCGGATGCTCGGGTGCAACTACCATATATGTTGCACCGAACAGCGTATCCGGGCGAGTGGTGAATATGCGCAGTCCTTCGGGATACCCTTCAATTTTGAAAGTTACTTCCGCACCGATGCTGCGGCCGATCCAGTTTTTTTGCGATGATTTCACTCTGTCGATAAAATCAACGGTATCAAGGTCGTCAATCAGCCTGTCTGCATATTCCGTTATGCGCAGCATCCACTGAGAACGAACCTTTCGCACAACGGGCGAACCGCAGCGTTCGCAGTTGCCGTCAACGACTTCCTCATTCGCAAGGCCAACCTTGCAGGAAGGGCAGAAATTGATAGGAAGCTCCGCTTTATATGCAAGGCCCTTTTCGAAAAGTTTCAGGAAAATCCACTGCGTCCAACGATAGTATGCAGGATCTGACGTATAGATTTCACGCGAGTAATCAAACGAAAATCCAAGCATTTTCAGCTGATTGTGAAAAACGCGCATATTGCGCTCAGTTACCTTTGCGGGGTGTTCGCCGGTTTTTATTGCATAATTCTCCGTCGGCAGACCGAAGCTGTCATAACCGATCGGGAAAAGGACATTGTAGCCTTCCATGCGGCGTTTTCTTGAAATGATATCCAACGCTGTGTTGCTGCGCGGATGACCGACATGCAGCCCTGCTCCGCTGGGAAACGGAAATTCAATTAGAGCATAATATTTCGGCTTTGTAAAATCGTCTTTTGCTTCAAAGCAATGCGTATCATCCCATATTTTTTGCCATTTTCTTTCGATTGGCAAATGTTCATAACGTTCACTCATAGATTTTTATTCTCCTTCTTGGTGTTGTTTCGAATTCAATTCATAAAAAAACCCCCGCTCGAATGCGGCATTGACTGCCGATCCGAAGACGAGGGAAACACACGATAATCTGCCCACGCGGTACCACTCCGGTTGCTTTGCCGCACACTGAATATGCGCAGCAAAACCGCTCAATGCCCTTAACGCGGGCTTGCGTTTGCAGCTAATGCAGGAGAGCTTTTAATATTGAAACATGTCTCCCCTGCCTCGCGGCAAAAGCTCTGCGGTGAGCAACAAACCCCTTGCACCGTCTCGCACCATACCGACGGTTCTCTTATGCCTCGGAGTGTTTGTATATCCGCTTCAAAGCCGGTAGCATTATTAACATGATTTGCACATGACTTCCGTACTTCAGCAATTCGAACTGCGGCAGTCATCCAAGCATACTCTCGGTTAACGGAATGCACTGCCGTTGACCTGATGCAAGTATAATTATAGCCGTTTTTTTTCGTTTGTCAAGAAAAAACCGACGCCATCAATTTTTGAACAATGCAGCTTGGGACCGATTTCGCACAGAACGGTTTGATTTTCCGTTCGGAACTGTTTCCGTCACGCTGCCATGCTCATGAGTTTCTCCACCAAAGAGCGAACCCATCCGATAATTTCATCTGTGTAAAGGTAACACAGCACTGCCGCAGCTGCAAAAAGCAACGCCGCTGTAAGCAGACCGATAAGCGCGGCACGCGCGTACGAACGACTGTTTTTGTTGATGCCCTCCGCAAATGCAAAAACGAACAGCACAACTATATTCACAATCGGAATCATGAACAGGAGCTTGCGCCAAATAAAGCTCCATGTACTTAACGGTTTCACCGGCGGCTGAACCGCTGCTGCAGACTCGCAAGGTGCAGCATTTTTATCCTTTTCTGTCGAAATTTCGTTTACGGGCTGCGCTTTGAGATTATCATCGTTTGCTGCACTCATTCGTTCGCCGCTGTTTTCGTCTGCGCCGGCGACGTCACTGTTTTCTGCAACGGTATTCCCTGAATTTGTTTCATGCGTTCCGTCCGCTGCATCCGATGTGAAAACCGCATCCATTACGGATGAGTCATCATTATTACTGTTCTCAGAAGCAGTCATTTTTTCCTGTTTAGGCAGATTATCGAGTCTCCCGCCGCACCCTGTGCAGAATAATGCCCCGTCAGCCGCCTCTTTACCGCAATTTGGACAAATCATGTTTCACGTTTCCTTTCGATTTTTCGTTTGGTATTGACTCTGCAAAACAAAACCCTATGCAATGCCGCACTTTCATGAGTGCTTTGATTGGTTCTGAAGTTTTTCAAGTACACCCGGATACTCTCTTTATGGGTTTAAGCCCGAATCTGTGAACTTTCTCCGCAAAAGGTTACTTATCAAGGTTTACTCCGTTTGCCGATTACACAATTTTCTTGCGTTTATATGTTATCACACTTTCATGTCCTTGTATACAGTCTTTTGCAAAATAACGAAAAGAATCCACATTTTCAACAAAAAATCTGCGGCAGAGTCAATTTCGTGCAAGTTTATTACACATATTTGTGACGCAATGCCCGTATCCTCGGAACGTGGACGCTCTCGGTTTTCAAAAAAACTCTGCCTCGGGCAGGTTCAATTTCGAACCTGCCCGCAGCAGAGCCGCTTGTTATTCAAATCAACTTACGAGTTCCTTTGCAAGATCCGCATTGGCTTCCTTTTCAAGCACCGTGTACGCAATCTTGCCGACAAGAGTCTTCGGCAATTCCGAACGGAATTCGATAGTATACGGCATTGCGTATTTTGCAATATGCTTTTTGCAATAGTTCAGAATATCCTGCCGCAGCTCCTCAGAGGGCTCGAACCCATCCCTCAGGACAACGTATGCAAGCACTTTTTCCATCTTGTACGGATCTTTTACGCCGATGACGCAGCTCATCTGAACGGCATCATGTCCGTCTATGATGTTTTCAAGCTGGGACGGATAAACGTTGTATCCGCTCGTAACAATCATTCGCTTAATGCGCTGTTTGAAATAGATGAATCCGTCCTTATCCATGCTGCCGAGGTCGCCCGTATGCAGCCACACATGGCCGTCCGAATGCGTGCGCAATGTGTTTGCATTCTCTTCCTTGTGGTTGAGATAACCTATCATTACGGAAGGTCCGCGAAGGCAGATTTCGCCCAGTTCGCCGTAAGGAACTTCATCGTTTGTGCCGACAGCGCAAATCTGATAGTATGTGTCGGGATAAGGCAGGCCGATGCTGCCCTCACGCTCCTGATTGTAAGGCGTAAGACAGCTTGCGGTAACGCATTCGGTCGTTCCGTAGCCCTCACGAACATGAACTGTTGCACCGTGCGCTTCAAGGAACGCATCGAATCTGCGTTTCAATTCAACCGAAAGCGAATCACCGCCCGAGAATACGCCGCGCAGGTAGTCGAGTTTCTCGCCGTCAAGATAAGGATTGCGCGTTATCGCTTCAAACAGGGTCGGTACGCCCGCGATATAATTGGGCTTTTCCTTTTTGATGAGCTCTGCATATTTTTTAACATTGAACTGAGGAACAAGAATGCTTGTTCCGCCGACTTCAAGCATCGTGTGTATGCAGACGCCGAGTCCGAAACCGTGGAAAATCGGCATTGCCGCCAGCATTCTTGCATGACGCACAACGCTGTTGCACATAGCCGCGGTTTGCAGTCCGAGAGCATTAAAGTTCATTCCGCTGAGCTGAATGCCCTTTGTGACACCCGTTGTTCCGCCCGAAAACAGTATGACAGCCGTTTCATTCGCCGGCATATGAACGATATATTTTGCAAGATCGACTTTTTTTCCGTTCCCGATAAAATCTTTCCAGTAGATAACGGAAGCATCCGCCTTGTTGACTTTGTTCTTTTTTGCATTCATCAGCTTGAATGCAGCGGACTTGACGGCGCCGAGCTCATCAGCCGCAGAAGTTATGATAACCTTTTTGACAGGATATGTTTTTTCAACCTCCGCAACTTTTGAATAGAACTGGTCGAGCGTCAGCAAATAGTCACTTTTTACTTCCCTAAGGTAGTAAATTATTTCGCTGACAGCCGAAAGCGGATGAATCATGCTTGCGACCGCACCGATTCGATTGAGTGCGTACATGCAGAACACCGCCTGCGGAACGTTCGGCATGCAAATTGTGACCATATCACCTTTTTTTACGCCGAGAGCTACAAATCCGGCAGCTGCTTGATTGATTTTTTCAACAAGAACGGTGTAGCTGAATGTTTTGCCCATGAAGGAAATTGCAGGAAAATCCTTTTCCTTTTCTGCCGTCTTCAACACCGCATCCGCAATGCTCACATTCGGATACTCAAGGTGAAAAGGAACGTCACCGTAATTTGCCAGCCACGGTGCGCCCTGTTCCAACGGGTTCATTTGATTGTTTTGCATATTATTCCTTTCGATTTTTGGGAAAAATCGAAATACGCAGCAACACACGGAGGACAATGCGCGCATTTTCTGTTTTGCGTCATTGTCCGACCGCTGTGCCGTTGTTCCGTTGTTGTTTGCGTTTGTTCAGAACTCAACAGGAGTCTGAATCGGCTGATCAAGCAATTCCGGCTCGCTGAGCAGTTTTTTTAGCAGCGTTACACTTTTTGCAAAATAAACGCCGTCCGCAATGCGTTCATCAACAGTCAGCCCGAGTCTCAGCGCGTCACGCATTTCATAGCTTCCGTCAGCGTTGAAGAACGGGTGCAAATGTTTTTCATCAATAATAGCAAATAAAGAATTAGTGCCCCAGTTCGTCAGGTGATGATAGCTCGCATGCATCTTGATGCTTCCGAGATTGCTTATAAAAACGGATGAATTGTATGGGTCATCCTTTGTAAGCCATGTCGGAACCCAACCGTGATAATCCAGCCACATCAGAATGCCGACCACGATTCGAAGAAGAAAGCGCGGCATTTTTGTCAACGTTTCCATTGCGTCGGTCGTGCCGTCCGTCTTGTCGTGCTTGCGCACGGAAGTTACGAATTTTTCAACTTTATCGTGAATCTGATCAACCGGCGGCTGCCCCTGCCTGTCAATGTCTACAATCGCAAGTGCTTCATAGGAATTATCCTCGAAACGCTTTTTAACAACAAAGGAGACACTCAATGCCTTGCGCTCGTAAACCCGATGTCCCGCAACAAAGCAATTCAACCTTGGGCGCAGGGTTACGGTTTTTGCAATAGCAGCGCAGAGCACATGAAACAAAGTGTACCTGAATGCGGGATTTGATGCATTCTTTTTTGCAACGTATTCATTCACGGCGGTAAGGTCGATAAGCTCGCTCATCACTGCCTCATTATCGCACCTGTTCGGAAGCAGATACGGAATAAATTTGTGCATTGCATCAAGATCTCTCAAAAGGTATGCATCCTTGCGGTCGCCGCGGCGACGCTTTCGGTTTGTTTCCATCGTATTGATTCTCCCATTGTTCAGCGGGTATTGGAAGCATCATGTATACTTCCCACTGTAAACATATCTATTATAGCCCGCTGCGCCGCATTTGTCAAATTTTGTACCCGTTCATGCCGCATTTTTTTGATACATATCTGTGGTTAATCCGACAGCACCGCTCCGTATGCCGCAATTCTGCTTCATCTGACAACACTTCGAACGAGCCGCCGTTTTCATTTTGAACCTTGCACAACCTCGTTTTTTGTTTTATTACGCTCAGTAACTGTATTGAAGCCAAAAAGCATAAGAGGCAGTTTTTTTATACATGACGGTGTTGCAATCGCGTTTTGTTATGATATAATGAGTGTGCGAAACAGATAATACGACTTCTAAGCTGCCCGCAGCGGGCAAAAATGCAACAGCTTATGTTGTGCGGAGCCGCAGTTCAGTCGACATAATGCAATCAACTTCACATTGTCTGATCGCGGCAATGCGGGTTATATATTTCATGAACAGCCGTTCCGCAAAAAGACCGGTTAAAACTATACAGCAGGCATTGGTTTATTTCGTTTTCGGATAATCACCGAGTGCGGTATTTTATCGGGAACCGTTCTTGTTTATTCTTTAAAAACTCAGAAAGGGACAACTATGCAGTTACATTTGACATTCAGCGCTCGGCATGTCCGTTTGCCGCTGTCGCACCGATACGCCTTGCAGGGAATGCTCTATCATGCTCTTGCAAGCAATCCGCATTATTCAAATTATGTACACAACAGCGGATATTCTTGCGGCGCGCGCAATTATAAGCTTTTTACTTTCGGCCGTCTTTCGGGACCGTTCATGCACAGCGAACGTGAAATCATCTTTAAGGATACCGTGCATTTTGAGGTTCGCAGCGTTGATCCGAATTTCGTGTATCAACTCGGTTCGGTGCTGTGTCCGAGCAGTCAAATCAATTTGTTTGAAAACACACTTGAAATTCTGGACAGCCGCATTGAAGATTATTCACCCAATACCTGCTGTGCAAAAATCTCAATGCTGTCGCCTATTACGGTTTTTGAAACCGAGAGAAGCGGTTATCGCCGCTTTATAGCCCCCGATGAATCTCTGTTCTATACTGCTGTGGTCAACAATGCGCTCAGAAAATGGCAGAGCTATTTCAACACGCCCGCACCGACGGATTTTTCCTTTGAACCTGCCCTTCCTCCGGCGGAGTTAATTCAGAATCATCGCATCGTTTCAAGGTTTAAAAGATCCACCATCGTTTCATACGGCGGCAGCTATGTTTTGCGCGGCAACGGCAAGCTTATCAACTTTCTTTATGATGCAGGTCTCGGTTCAAAAAACTCACAGGGACTCGGCATGTTTAATATTGAATCATTTCCCGACCTTTAAACATTTTATTCTGCCGCATTTTCTCCGAACAGTCTTCCAACCGTTTCACGCAGACGCTTACGCAGCGGCGGAACGTACTCTTTCGAATTATATATTTTTATAAATTCTTCTTTATCCGCCCAAAGATATTCAACAGTTTCTCCCGGCTGCAATACAACGGAGTCTTTTTTCGCGCTGATAAAGCACAAATAGCCCATATATATTGAATCCTGCGAGAGGTCCGTAAATATAGGCTGAAGCACATCCGCGGCAAGCCCTGTTTCTTCACGGAGCTCTCGTCTTGCTGCGGTTTCCGGATCTTCTCCACGCTGTACCGAACCGCCCGCACTGCTTTCCCAAAGCCCGGGATAACCGCCTTTATTGTAATCTCGCCGTGTCAAAAGAACCGAACCGTCCTGATGCACTGCCAAAACTTCAACAACAATGTGGTATAACCCTTCCGGTATCGGCTCCCCGCGTATCAGGAGCTGCCCGGTGCGCTCACCTGTTTCCGTGTATGCATCTCAAAGCTCGGGAACGCCGATGTACCATGACGGTATCTCATTCGTCATACCGTTGTACCATTCATAAACCTCACGGGTCTGACGGAGCATAACCTGAATTTCTTCCTCTCCGAATCTAACTGCCCACGGCACGGATGCAATCCCGTTTATGCATGTATACAGTGCAAGCAGTTTCCAGAATTCCGGCGGCACGGCATTATCAAAATAGCCGTTCACAATTCCGGATGCAAAATACGGTGAAAGGTGTGCGCTCCACACAAGGCGATTGAATTCCTGCCACGGATCGCCGAAATCCGAGCGATTAAAATCTATAACGATAAGTTCGCCTGAATCGTTTACAAGAAAATTGCCGATATGATAATCCCCGTGGCGAAAAGTCTGCGGCCTGTTTTTCAGCAGATGCCGATTCGCCTTGATATATTCGACAAAGGAATCTGCAACATCATTCTTGATGCTGCATTCACGGCAAAGCCTTAACTTGTTCTCTATGGATACATTAATGCGTTTCTCCCAGTTCTGTACATTGTCCGGAGCCGGAACTTCGTGTATGTATTTCAAAATTCTGCCTGCCCTCAGTCCGAAATCGTACTGTTCTGCAGCGGGCATCACTGCAACAGCGGGTTCGGCCGCGCCGCCGTCCGCCCAGGCATAAACAGCATATGTTCCTTCGGTGTGCTGTCGAATATCATCACAAAAAGCATGGATATCATTAAGCTTACCGCACTCGATCGGTATGCTCATCGGAACTTGCTGCATCGGAATGTTTTCGGCCGCACTAATTATCGATGCGCATTTCTTCTGTGCTTCAAACAGAGTTATAAAATCGGGATTTATCTTTCCCGGGGTAACGCGCAAAAGGTACTTTTTGCCGTCGGCACCCAATGCAAAATACTTATAATCATCCGACCAGCCTTGGGTTATCGGTGTCTTTTCGATGTATTTTATCATTCTTTTCCTTTCAAAAGGCATTCGGCGGTTTATCTCTGCCTTTGTCTGCCGCTGCCGAAACATTTGCTCAGTTTGCTATGCCTCACTCCGCCTTGTTTTTGCCGCGCCTGCGTTTCACCGCAATAACCGCCGCAAAGGCCGCAGTCAGTATAATCACACCGCATACGATCATGATATAGGGTGTACGGTCTTTTTTTATGACTTTTTCAATGGCAAAAATACCATTGTTGTTCAGCTCAAACACAATGTATTTACCGTCACGCTCGAATTCGCACTCGTTCCAACCGGCATCGGTCAATACGCTCAGCTTGCAATCCTCTTCCGAGAGACAGCGCACGGTGTATGTGCTTTCGCCGGCCTCCGCGCCGAAAACGCAAATGCGGAAAGCAGCTGTCGGAACTCCTTCGCCAAACCCGTTTTTTAACGCAAACTCCGCCGCATCTTCGGCAACGACATATGCTTCATCGTCAAAAATGCCCTCAACAAGGATTTGGGGAATCTCTTCGTTTGTTGCAATTGTTGTTATCATTCGGTGCCACTCCCCGCTCACGGTTTGACTGAACGTTACGCAATCCGCTCCGAAATCATCCCACCGCCAATACTTGCCCTGTTCATTCCCGACTTGCGGAAGATCCGTGATTCTGCCGCCGCAGGGAACCTCGAAAACCTCTGTGATTTTGCCGTCTATGCTGAATTTGACCGTTACCTTTTTGAACAAATTCGGTGTTTTTGCTTTTTCGGCAAGTTCGTTAAGACTCACCGCATACGCAATGCCTGCATAGCTTATGCCGTCAATGCCGCCCAAGCCGCGCACCGAATCGAACGAGTCATTAAACTTAGATGTGTCTGCAAAGATATTGTTTCTGCACTCCTCCGTCAGTTCTCCCGCAATTGCGCCGATATAGGCTCCGTCGGCAAAGCTTGATTTTCCGGTTAACAGCATTGTCGGTACTGCGGCGCAGTCAATCACCGATTTCGCACTTCCCGCAATGCCGCCGACATAAGCTTTGCCGTCGAGCGCAGTAATGCTGCCGCATTCACGAATTGTTCCGGAAAGCCTTCCTGCAATACCGCCTGCGTATTTTCTTCCCGCCCTAACGCTGCCGCCGCTTTCGCAGCCAAGCAAAAAGCCGCGGCTGCCGTAACCGAGAATTCCCCCTGCATTATCATACTTTGCCGAAATCACCGCATCATTTGAACACATGAAAACGGTTGCCCTGATAAAAAGAGTCGTATCGGTGAAAAGAACATCATCGATTGACGGAATGTCTATTTCCTCCAAGTCGGATGGAAGTTCTTTTGAAAGGTTCCCGATAATTCCGCCTATACCGTAGTCACCGGAAACATCGCCGAAATTTCTGCACTTTGCGGCCATTCCGCCTGCTCGATTTTCAGCATCACGTTCCGCATTTTCGGAAATATCTTCAATGTTCCCGCCGTTTCCGTTCAGTACGTTGCGTATGTTTTCGCGGAGGAGCCGCATTGACTCCACACATTTTTGAACACTGTTTTCCAGTCTGTTACCGTCTGCTTTAACCAGTTCAAGGTATTCGCTTGCTGTTTTTGTAAGTTCATCAAGTTTTTGTTCGGCATTTTTAATAAGCTTGCAGCAATCCTCCGCCGCCTGCCGCAAACCGCTGATTGACACGGACAACAGTCCGTTCAGTGCCTCCGCAAGTGCCTTCAATGCAGGAGCGGCCGAAGCAATATCGCCAAGCAGGATGCGCAGCTGCTCAATCTTTGCCTCCAATTCCTGAAGCAGTTCAACCCACTCGGACGGCTCTGCATTCCGCAGTTCTCTGATTATCAATTCAATTTCGGCAATCAGCTGAGTTACTTCCGCTGAATCCGCAAATGCTTTCCACAAAGTTTCAAGGTTTTGTTCAATGGTGTCCAAATACTTTTCCGCATCGGCCAGCCATGCGGCATCACCCGCAATGATATCAAGATCGGCAGACAACCCTTCTCTAAGCTCTTCCGCTTCCTCAAGCACATTGCGAAGCCCTTCTCCACCGTCCTGCACAGCCTGTCGAAGATTCAATATCGTTTCATCCAAGGCGTCCGAAAAGCCCCGTATGCTTTCATTCAATATTTCAAGCGTATTCTTCCCGTATTCAACTTTGTAAAACGGTTCGGACTGACCGATGATTCCGCCTATATCGCGTCTTCCGCGAACATTTCCGTTGTTAATACAGTCGCCTGTAAAGCCACTGTTGAGCCCCGCTATGCCGCCGACATTATAACCCGTGTGCAGATATCCGATTTCGGCACTGTTCATGCAGCCCGTCACCGTTCCTGTGTTCGTCCCCGCAATGCCGCCGATATTTCTTGACCGTTCGTTTGCCGAAAGATTAACCCCGCCGGTATTCGTGCACTCATGGATTTCTCCCGCATTCACACCGACAATGCCGCCGATTTTGTATGCTCCCGAAAGCTCCGCCGAAGAACTGCATTCGATTATTTTCCCGCTTTGTTCGTTTATGCCTGCGATTCCTCCGACAGCATTGTATGCATCCAGTCTGCCCGCTGCAGCGCAATTGCGAATCGTGCCGCGATTCACGCCGCAAATCATCCCCGCCGTTCCGGATTGTCCGGTTACAGTCACGGAACCGCTGACATTCAACTCACATACAGTTGCATCCTTTTCGATAATTCGAAACAACCCTGTTCTTTCCGCATCCGTATTCGGCTTCATTCCGCTCACAGTATGTCCGCCGCCGTCAAAGTTTCCGAAAAACACGGGAACGGCATAATCCGTCTCTCCGCTCAAATCGATATCCGCAGTCAGTTTTACCGAAAGACCCTTTGAAAACGAATCCAAACGGCAGTTCTCTTTAAACTCCAGCCATTCCGCTTTTGTTGCAATGCGCACCGTGTTTATGCTCGCCGCAACTGAGTGTATCGGCACGAACAGGCAGCAAAACAGGGTTGCAATCAGAAGCATTCCGCAAGCAAACAACCGCAGTTTAAAGCGGAGTTTTTGATTAACACCACACCCGGAGCAAGCCGGGCAGTCGCCCGTCATCGTCTTTTTTTTACTTTGTTTCATCGAGCTTTTCCTGTTCATCCGCGCCGCCTCCGAGCAATTTTTTAAAATCAATCATTGTTTTTTCAATCAGTTTATTTCCAACCAAAAGCACCTGCGGCAAAACCGTGAGCACAAGTATCACCGAAATCAATGCACCGCGTCCAAGCGTCAGCCCGATTGAGCTGATGTAGAGATCGGTGGTCCGCAAAGCAATAATAAAGCCTGCCGCCGTCATAATTGTTCCGGAAGTCAGTATTGTTGAAAAGCTTTCGTTAACGGCAATTGCCATCGCCTGTTTCGGCGCATAATCCTGTTTTCTGAGCTGAAACCTGTTATACAAAACAATTGCATAGTCGATCGTCGCACCCATCTGTATCGCACTTACGATAAGATAAGTAACGAAGAAAAGGTTCGTCCCCGTGATATACGGGAAAGAGAAGTTAAGCCAAATGCTGCTCTGAATCACAAGAATCAGCAGCACGGCCGCACCGAGCGAGCGGAATGTGAACAGCAGCACAACAAAAACAAATGCAATCGTCAAAAAAGACACACGATTGTTGTCCATTCTGAATGAATCCTCCAGATCCTTTGCGCTGGTTATGTCCCCGATTACGATTATCGCATCTTCCGAAAGCTCCGTTTTCCCGTTTTCGGAATATAATTTGCGTGCAGACGATTCTATGTTTTCAATCAGAGCAACACTTTCCTCTCCTTCAACCGGCACGGCGGCATTGAATACGATTCGCGAATAATGCTCGCCGCGCAGCTGCACAAGCGCATCATCCAGCGTTCCGCGCATGGATTCAATCATTTGCTCCTTGTCGTCATCAAGAGTTATCATTCCCCTGTCCTTTGCTTCAAAAAGAAACTCAAGCATGTCAATAAGCGGCACGGCAAACGCATCGCTGTCGCCGAGAATGGGCTGAAAGCTGTCATGTTCATAGCCGTACAGCGCATACAGAAGCTTTGCGGTTTCAATATCAACACCCAGAAGTTCGGAAGCGGCGCGGGCGGTGTACGGATCCGTCAGCACACGCCCCTCCTCAATCTCTATGCTTGCAAGCCCGAGTGCCGAACGTATCCCCGGAAGACTGTTAACCTCCGAAATAAGTGCCTTCTCCTTTGTATAATCTCCGACAGGAACGAGTACCGCTATCATATTTGTTTCATCAAACGTGTTGTAGATATGGGCTTTTATTCTGTCCTGCTCCGAAAGCGTAATCCTGTCCGTTTCGGAATCCGAAAATGTGTATTCGCATTTTGCCGAAAACACGATTGCAGCCGGCAGCAAAAGCGCGAATATAATCAGGAACACGGGAATTTTTTTTGAAAGCAATCTTCCCCAACCCGTTATATTCGGAACAAGATTCTTATGGCGGGTTTTAAGCAAAGCCTTGTGGAACAGCATAATGAGTCCCGGCATAAGCAAAAACACCGTGAGCATGCTGCATATGATGCCTTTCGTCAGAACGAGACCCAAATCATAACCAAGGCGGAACTGCATCAGCATCAGAGCAACAAGTCCCGAAATCGTTGTCAGGCTTGAGGACGATATTTCAATTATTGAATATGCAAGTGAATCCGTAAGCGCGCTTTTAACATTGCGCTGCCTGTCATATTCATCCTGAAAACGATGGCAGAAAATAATCGCATAGTCTATTGCAAGCGCAAGCTGAAGAATGATTGCAATGGAATTCGTTACTGACGAAATCTCCCGAAGCCAATAATTTGTACCCATGTTCAGCACCGCCGCCACTGCAAAAACAATGAAAAGGATTATAACCTCAAAATAGCTTTTCGACGTAAACAAAAGCACTGCCGCAATTACAATGAGTGCGAGAATAAGAACCTGCGTTATTTCCCCCGCAATCTGCTTCACATAATCCTGTCCGACAGTTGTTGAAACGCTTACTTCATAATCCGAAAGGCTGTCCTTAATCTGTTCAAGCGCATCGATCGCACGTTCATCCTCGCTTTCGGCAGAAAAAGCAACCGTGAAAAGCGCAGATGAGGACGCATAGTGTTCCGACGAATCATCAAAAGAAACAGTTGCAACATTTTCAATTTCACGCAGGCTCTCGGCAAGTTCTGCGGCTTTCTCATATGTAATGTTAGAAACCATGACATTTGCCGAAGCAAAAGCCGTGAATTCATTTTCCATGACGGTAAGGCCCCGCCTCGTCGCCGTTTTCGGCGGCAGCAGTGCCGTTATATCTTCATTCACGCGGACCTTGCTTATTGAAAGCGCGCTGTATATAACGAGCACAACGAACAGAAGCATAATAATTATATGCTTTTCCACGATAAATTTCGCAATCTTGCGCATGATGCTGTTGCTCATTCGTTTTCACCTCGGGCTTTGTGCTTTTTTCGGTGTTTGTATACTTTTCTGCATTTTTGTTCCTCAACCGAGTCTGAAACCGTTCAGTCAAAGTAACCGTCCTTTTTCAAAAGTTCATGCAGTTTTTGCTCTGTCCTTAACATTTCGAGCGTATCCTCAGCCGTTTTTAATGCGCTGCGGCGGGTACGTTCGGGCAAATTCGTTTTTTTTGCGCGAAGCAAAAGGTTCTTCGGCGTGTGCGAAAGGTCAACAAATTCCATCAATCCCGTCCTGTATCCGCATGCCGTCAGAAGCTTTTGCCGTATCGAGTCCGTTATCAATGCCGAAACACGCTCCCGCAGTATCCCGTTATCGTCAAATATCGGCAATGCAGCATAATCAGCCTTTCCCGCCAGTTCATGCTGGCAGCAAGGCACCGAAAGAATGTACTTTGCACCTCGCTTCACTGCATTATACAGTGCATAATCCGTCGCTGTGTCACATGCGTGAAGCGTTATCACCATATCGATTGCCTCGTCCGCAGCGCAGTCCGCTATATCTCCCGCTTGAAAATGCAAATTCGAATAACCGTATTTCTCTGCAAGCTTTGTGCAGAAATCGATAACATCCTCCTTCAAATCGACTCCTGTCATTTGTACGGGGATTTTGCGAATAAAAGTGAAATAATAATACACGATGAACGTGAGGTATGACTTTCCGCACCCGAAATCGATAATTCTCATCGGTTTCTTCTCTGCGTCATTACTTTCTCCGTCAACAGCCTCATCTTTTACAATTTCGTCGATGAATTCCAAAAATCTGTTTATCTGTTTGAACTTATCGTACATAGCCTTGTGTACCGCACCGTTACTTGCCATAACACCCATGTCTGCCAGCGGGGGGATGACAGTGCCCTCTGCAAGGATGTATTTTTTCTTTCGGTTTTGCGATTCAACTGCCTTCGGAGCTGCTGTGCAGGCGCGGCTGCCGGTCAGCAGATTGCCCTTTTTTGTCAGCTTTGCCGTAAATTCACGCTCGCCGTTCCACGCATTAACCTGCGTATATCCCTCAAAATCGGAACATATGCGCATCGCAGCCTCGTTTTTTTCGCAATACTCATGGAACGCCTGCTTCTCTGTCAGCCTTTCAATGAAATATTGGCCGTTTACAAGTGAAAACGTGCTCTTCTTGTATCGTTTTTCCCCGCGCGGACCGCTGAGCACGATCCTGTGCGCACCGCAGGAAATAATTTGTTCCGCAAATTCACTGATACTTTCCATATTTTCCTCGTCAAAAGTCGCATTTTCAAGAGGTGCCCCTGCGTGTTTCACGCATGGCATGAATTTTCCTCTCATTATAATACTTTATCATCTTACGCCGAAAATCGCAAGTGGCAGACGCATTATTCTGAGACAAACTCTGCGCATACCGTCCTTTTTACCGAAAAAGCGACTGATGATGTTGACATTCAGTACATAATCTGTTATTATAATACTCGGAAATAGAGTGTGAACTAATTTCGAATTATTCTCAACTCTACAAAAGTTTTTGTTTGTTTAAAAGGGTTTATCATGGCAAGACGCTACGACAGTCAGGAAGTAAGGCGGCGGACCATTTCCGCGGGAATAAAGCTTTTTATTGAAAAAGGCTACCATAAAACAACCGTATCGGATATTTGCAGGCTTGCGGATGTTTCAAACGGTTCCTTTTTCAACGTTTTTCGAACAAAGAACGGCTTATTGATGGAGCTTGTTGTTAATATGTTCAACGGACAGTTTGATGCCGCGGATTCACTCCTTCCCGCCGATTCCGAGCCGCACATGCTTTATGTTTTTGAAACTGCAATTCAGCTTGCCATTGCCGAAACAAGCGAGAACCTGCGGGAGATCTACGTCGAAGCATACACCAACCGCGAAACGCTCTGTTATATACATGACAGAACGGCGGCAAGACTGTTTGAGCTGTTCCGTCCGTTCAATCCCGATTGGAGTGAAAGCCGCTGCTTTGAAACCGAAATCGGTACTGCTGCGGTAATGAGCGGATATATGCGTTACCCCTGCAATCGCTATTTCACTTTTGAGCAAAAGTTGGAACGTTTTCTTGATATTGCATTAAAGGCCTACAATGTTCCCGAAGCCATGCGTTCCGATGCCGTCGAACGCATTAAAGCTGTTGACATTCGAAATTATGCCGTTCGTGTCATACGTAAGCTTGCGGAATCGGTCGGGTTTGAGCACGACCTTTCATTAAACGGCGAGTCGTTTTGAACGGGTTCAACCGAGTAACGATCAACAACGGCTGGTAATGATATCAAAGGGCAATACATGCTCTCGGATATATTTAATTTGCAGGAGGAAAAAATGAAAAAAAGCGGCTGAACAAAATCATCGTCATTCTGCTTGCGGTGCTGATGCTTGCAGCCATGCTGCCTGTTTCGGCAATTGCGGAAAGCTACTCCGCCGCAAGAGATCTGCGCATTTTGAACAAAGCGCATCAGGAAGTTGAAAAAGACCTGCTTGCTGTTGATTCCGAGCAATACAAAGCAGGAAAAGCTCCCGAGGAAACAGTTGCCGAGCTTATCGGAATGCTTGAAAGCGATCCGCGCATTGCATCCGTAAAACGCGACAGCGCAACAACTTTTACCTACAAACTCCATTCAGGGCTTACCGCCGTGTATGACTACAACATCATCCACGGTCGCCCTCAAGGCAAATTGCCCGAACCGAGCAGTCTTGAACAGATGCTTCCGATGAAACAGCCAATCAAACCTCACATACGAAAAGCCGCATCCGAGTCGAACCCGGGTGCGGCTTTTCAATTCACGCTGAAATTCAGCCGAAAGAAATGTTGTCGAGCGCATCAATTTGCTGCTTTTTCGGCCAGTTCATCCAGCTTTTTGTTTCTGAAATAGAGCGCAACGTCGATTGAAATCTCAACAAAATTCAGAATATAGAAGAAGAAGCTGAGGAAGAACAGGAATCCGCTGCTTCCGTCAACCGTCTGCATTATCTTGCGCGCAATTCCGCAAGCATAGCCGAGCAGCAGGAAAAGCTCAAAAAACAAACTTTTGCCCTTTGCCGTGCGTGACACAATGGATTTGCGAATCGATATAGGCCATGAAAGACCAAAACAGAATATTGTTGCTGCCTCCAAAAAATCCAACATAGTTTTCCCTTTCTTTCCGCGATGCGGATGTTATATTCATATTGACGGCGGACGTTATTCTCCGTCCGCCGCATGGTTTTGTGTTCAACAATACCGCATTATTTTCTGCGATAATCGGGAAGCAGTTTCGGAGAGACCGCTTCTGTCTCTATGCCTGCCGCCTTAAGCTGCGATTCAAACTCTGCAACATGGTTCAACGTCAGCTTTGCAGGCACTGTTTCGGCTGCACGATGAGCCGCATTTCTGCCCGCGCTCCTGCCGAATACGATAATGTCAAGCAGCGAGTTGCCCATCAAACGATTTCTGCCGTGGATGCCGCCGACAGCTTCACCGGCAACATAGAGGTTTGGAACATTGGGAGTCATGCCGTCAACATTGATATCAAGTCCTCCGTTCTGATAATGCAGCGTCGGGAAAACAAGAATGGGTTCGCGGCGTATATCGATGCCGTGATTCATAAACATTCGGAGCATTGCCGGAATCCTTGCTTCGATTGTACCCTCGCCTCCGATACGCTCTATCATGGGGGTATCCAGCCAAACGGCCTTGCCGCTGCCTGTGTCAACTCCCTTGTTCCTGTCGGTGCATTCACGAATTATCGATGCAGCCGCAACATCACGGGTTTCAAGAGGATGCATGAACACTTTACCGTCGCAATTCACGAGCTTCGCACCGAGAGAGCGAACTTTTTCGGTAACGAGCGCACCGAAAATCTGCTGCGGGAACGCTGCGCCCGTGGGGTGATATTGGAGCGTGTCCGCATACAGAAGCTTTGCGCCCGCACGATAGCCGAGAACAAGACCGTCAGCCGTTGCACCGTAGTGATTGGAAGTCGGGAATCCCTGATAGTGCATTCTGCCTGCACCGCCCGTTGCAATAATCACGGTTTTTGCACGCGCAACAAGCTTTTCACCTGTCTCCATGTTAAGGAGTACCGCACCTGCCGCATTTCCGTTTTCATCAAGAATAAGCTCGATTGCGGAGGTGAAATCCACAACTGGGATGCCGAGGTTAAGAACCTCATCCCGCAGCGTGCGCATTATCTCCGCACCGGAATAATCCTTTGCCGCATGCATTCTTTTGCGGGATGTTCCTCCGCCGTGAGTCGTTATCATAGTTCCGTCCGGAGCCTTGTCGAACTCAACGCCGAGTTCGTTCAGCCACTGAATCGCACCCGGAGCATCACATACCAGCTTTTGGAGCAGTTCGCGCTTTGCTGCAAAATGCCCTCCGCCGTATGCATCAAGAAAATGAATCGCGGGAGAATCATTCGGCTTGTCCGCCGCCTGAATGCCGCCCTCCGCCATCATCGTGTTTGCGTCGCCTATGCGGAGTTTTGTGACGATCATCGTGTTTGCGCCCGCATTATGAGCTTCAATCGCTGCCGACGCTCCCGCGCCGCCGCCGCCGATAACAAGCACATCAACGTCGTAATCGATTTTTCCAAGGTCAATCTCGCACGGGTTGATTCGGCTGTGTGCCTGGAGCATTTCGCAAAGCTCATGCGGAACTTCCTCGCCGCTGTTTGCGCCGACTTTAAGCACCGCAAACTCACTTGTTTTATAATCCGGATGGTACTGTTTGAGCAGTTTTTCCTTTTCTTCCGCCGTCATTCGCGCAGGTTCAAGGGCAATGTTTGCTTCCCTTGCCGCTTCAACAGCGTTAAGGGATTCACGGAATTCCTTTGAGTACATAATCCTTCTTTGCCCCCTTATTTTTCAATATCCCTGTTGTTGTACAGCTCCTGCAGTTCAGATGCAGGTTTGCCCATCAGAGCTTCCATCAGCTCGTCAAACGTTCCGTTTTCAATTTCCCGAACTCTGTTCTCAAGATGCTCGGATTTAGGCGTAAGATACTTGCCGTTCAGTCTTCTTGCAAGCATTGCAACCTGCGGATGCGATATTCCGGCAGGACAGCGTGAAGAGCAAACGCCGCACATCACGCAGTCAAAGGATTCCTCCGCGCACTTGTCAAACTCGCCGCGCTGAGCATATGCAATGTATTGCATTACGTTCAATCCCTGCGTGCAGCTCTTTGTGCATGCGTTGCATCCGACACAGGCATATATCTCCGGATAAAGCTGCATCATTATCTGCTCGGTGGGTTTAACCTTTTCAATGTCGTAAACCTGCTTGACGAGCGGGAAAAACGGCAGCGTTGCCACATACATGTCATTTTCAACCTTGGTTTGGCAGGCAAGACATGCGTGAAGTTCGCGGTCGCCTTTGATGCGGTAGATCGTTGCACATGCGCCGCAGAATCCGTTGCGGCAGCCGCAGCCGCGCACAAGCTGATAGCCCGCATATTCCATTGCCCGCATGATCGTCAAATCATCGGGGACGGTGTATTTTTTGCCGAAAAGGTAGATGTCAACCGTGTTTTCTTTCATTTTAAAGCATCTCCTCCAAAAACCTCAGTATTCGTTCGGAAGTGCATCCAGTTCGTCGCAGCGGAAAACGGGTCCGTCCTTGCAGACATATTTCGAACCGATATTGCACCTGCCGCATTTACCGATGCCGCATTTCATGCGAAGTTCCATTGTTGTGTATATTTGAGTTTTATCAAATCCGATCTCGCACAGTCCGGCAAGGGTAAATTTAATCATTATCGGCGGACCGCAGAGAATCGCGATTTTGTCGGTTGAAAAGCCCAATTCCTTGACATAGTTCGGAACAAAACCGACATGACCGCTCCACTCCGGCTGTTCTTTATCGATTGTGAGGTGTACGCTGACACCCGCATCAACAGCCCACTCATCAATTATTTCATTATAGTCTACCAAATCCTGCATACTGCGCGAACCGTAAACAATATCTATTTTGCCGTACCTGTCGCGATAATGCCGGCAATAGTTAATCACGGAACGCAGCGGTGCAAGCCCGATTCCGCCTGCAATAAAGAGCAGATCGCGGCCTGCAAAAACGTCGTCCACAGGAAAGCCGTTGCCGTACGGCCCGCGTATCGTAATCTGCTGCCCCGGTTCCATCGAATGCAGCCATTCTGTCACGCAGCCGCATTTTTTGATTGAAAACTCCATGAATTCCGTATTTGTCGGGGATGAAGTTATTGAGAACATCGCCTCGCCGACTCCGGGTACGGACAGCATTGCGCACTGCCCCGGACGGTGTTCAAACGCTTTTTTCCCATCCGGAGTTACAACGCGGAAAGTTTTAACGTCCGGCGTGTCTATCCTTATATCAGTAACAACGCCGATAACTGGCATCAGGGGATCTCGTGTTGCTGTAACAGACATTTTATTTCCTCCCTTCGGGGGTTTCACCGTTTTCGCAGTCACGGTTCTGCGGCTTCGCAAGAGCTTTCATGACTTTCACAATGTTCATGTTTATCGGGCATTTTGCAAGGCACCTGCCGCATCCCACGCACGAAAACAGTCCGTTGTTGTTGGTCGGATAATAGACCAGTTTGTGCATAAAACGCTGACGGAACCGTTCCGTTTGAGTCAGACGCGGCTGTCCCGCAGACATTTTTGTGAATTCCGAATACATGCATGAATCCCAGCAGCGGAACCGTTTCACACCGTGACCCGTGTCGAAATCCCGAATATCGTAGCATTGGCAGGTCGGACAAACAAATGTGCACGTGCCGCAGCCGAGGCAATGTGACGAAAGTTCTTTCCACTCGGGTGCATTGAAAAACTCATCCGTCTTCCCCGCCCCGAAAGCATCGGGTTTCAAACCCGCAAGCGGAAGTTTTTTAATCCGAGCCGAAACCGTATCGTAAACGGCTTTCATTTCTGCCGCATCCGCTTCCCCATCCGCCTCCTCGGTGAGTGTGTTCAGCGAATCCAGAAGAGCGGTGCCCTTCGCTGTTTTTGCATCGAGATAGAGTGTATCTTCAGATTCCGTGCAAACAATATCACCTTCGGGCGCACCTGCATCAATTCCGAATGATGCACAAAAACATGTTTCCTGCGGACGGGAGCATGCCAGTGACATTATGATGCCGTGCTCGCGGCGGTTCCTGTAGTAGGTGTCAACGGGGTCGGAAAGAAAAACTCTGTCCAGAATTTCGAAACTCTTCACGTCACACGCCCTGACGCCGAACAGAACAAAATCCTCCGTTTCACTGCGGGTATCGATAATCTCTATTGTTTTTCCGCTCAGTTTGAAGTCCATCAGGTTTTCGGTCTGCGGAAAGAAAAAGTCTTTTGCACTGCGAACAGTGTTCAAAGCTTTGGAACACATTTTCCCGTTTTTCCACTCGGAAAACTTTGCTCCGCCTGCCGTATCCTGCGGCACATACAGTTTTGCACGTTCGGCAATTGCCGCAAAGAGCGAATTCAGCTCTGATTTTGCAATTTTACGCATTGTTTCCGCTCCTTTCAACCGCAGCTGAGGGTTCGATATCGTCCTTTGTGTAGTTCACGATCGGGGCTCTGCTGCCTTCTTCCGCGCCCGCCTGATATTCGCCGTAAAAGGCATTGATATCCTTTATAAACTTTCGATTCAAAAGATGCAGCGGTATATGCTGGGGGCAAACGCGCGAACACTCACCGCAATCCGTGCAACGTCCGGCAACGTGAAACGCACGGATTATATGAAACATTTTTTCTTCGAAAGAATCTGCGGCTGCTTTGTTTTCAACACCTGATGCGGGATTGTCAAACACGCATTTCTCGCAGGTGCATGCAGGACATGCATCGCGGCAGGCATTGCAGCGAATGCAGCGCGAAAGCTCACCCTGCCAGAATGCAAATCGTTCATCCGCCGTCATTGCTTCAAGTTTTTTGACCTCATCAAAGCGGGAATCGTCAAGAACTTCACCATTCTCCCCGAGAAGCTCATCATAAACAACGCAGCGCTTGGATTTGCAGTGAATGCAGCGTTCAAGCATACACTCGTTTCTGTCGAGTGTTGCTGTTCCGTCGTAAAGAGTTTCAACGATAATATTTCCGTTTTCGTCAAAGGTGAGCTTTGCAATACCGTCAACCGCCTGCCTGACCTTGTTGATATCAGTCATTCCCTCACACGGTATGCCGACTGCGTAAACCTTTTCTCGGTCGAACCTGTGTTCGGTAAGCAGCTGATTAAAGCTGTAGCTGTCGCACGGTTTCAAAAAAACCGCAACTTTGCCGCCGTCCCTGCGTGTTTCGTTAACAAGGTATTTTGAGAAGTTTGCGGCGCAAAAGCCGTTGTAAACAAATTCCCTGTCTATTTGTTCGGCTGTCGTGAAAACAGCGGGCGTAAGGTCGTAATCAAATTCGCCTCTTTTCCAGCCGAAAACTCTGCTGCATATTCCGCTGTTCAAAAGCTCTTTTGCTTTGTTTGCAAGATAATCTTGGGTTATTTGCTGCATCTCAAATCCTCCAGACGCTTGTTTTTGCCCAAGCCGGCAACCTTTTCCGCAAAATCATTCATCGTTGCGGCAAATTTTGCGCCTTCCGCCGCGCTGACCCATTCAACGCGGGTTCGTTCGCGCTCAATGCCGAGATAGTCAAGCATTGAAAACAGCAGTGCCATTCTGCGGCGCGTATAATAGTTTCCGGAGGTATAGTGGCAATCTCCGGGATGACAGCCGCATATTATCACCCCGTCCGCTCCGCGCTGAAACGCGCGCAGAATGAACATCGGGTTCACTCTGCATGAGCAGGGAACACGGATGATTTTAACATCCGCGGGGTAACCGAGGCGATTGCTGCCCGCAAGATCCGCACCCGCATATGAGCACCAATTGCAGCAGAACGCAACTATCAAGGGTTTATATTTCCCGCTGTTATCCGTCATCGGCATATTGCATCCACCTCCGCCATGATTTGTTTGTTCATAAAGCCTTTAAGATCCATTGCCCCGGACATGCACGCAACGGTACATGCACCGCAGCCCTGGCACACCGCCTCATTCACGCTTGCAACGCGGCGGATCCTCGTTGTTCTGTCCGGCATACGGAATTCCTTTTCAATGTATGTAATCGCACCGTACGGGCAAACTTTTTCACAAGTTGAACACCCGTTGCACATCATCTCGTCCGAATGGGCAACGCAGGGATTGCCTGTCAGTCTGTTTTTGGAAAGAAGACCTATGACCTTGCTTGCGGCAGCACCGGCCTGCGCGACCGTCTCCGGAATATCCTTCGGCCCCTGACACGCTCCCGAGAGAAACACTCCTGCCGTCGGACTTTCAACCGGGCGAAGCTTCGGATGCGCTTCGGTGAAGAAATCGTTGGTATCCATGCTTGCAGTAAGCATAGTTGCAAGCTGCCTTGCGGATTTATCCGGTTCCATTGCCGCAGCAAGCACAACCATATCCGCATCGATATGCAGCTGTTTCCCCGCAATCAAATCCGATGCCTGAACCTTCAGCTTGTCCCCCTCAGGCGAAACCTTGCCTACCATGCCTTTGATGTAGTGCACGCCGTACTCCTCAACGGCACGACGGTAGAACTCATCAAAATTCTTTCCCGGGGTGCGCACATCAATGTAGAAAACATAAACATCCGTATCAGGATATTTATCCCTTGTGAGCATCGCATGTTTTGCTGTGTACATGCAGCAGACTTTCGAACAATATTCCTTGCCCTTATCCGCACAGGCCGCACAGCGCGAACCGACGCATTGAACAAAAACAATGGTTTTGGGATGTTTGCCGTCGCTCGGGCGAAGCAGCGTGCCCTTGGTCGGCCCCGCAGCATTCATAAGCCGTTCGAATTCAAGCGACGTTACAACATCCTTGGATTGAGAATATGCAAACTCATCAAACTTTTCGAGTGAAATCGGATTGAACCCGGTTGCGGCAACGATTGCGCCGTATTTCTCCGTTATGAATTCATCCTTTGCTTTATAATCAATTGCACCCGCCGTGCAGACTTTTGAACACAACCCGCATTTCCCGGATTTCAGCATCATGCAATGCTCGGGGTCAATAGTTGCAACCTTCGGAATTGCCTGCGCAAACGGGATATAAATTGCGCTGCGATTGTCCATGCCGAGATTAAACTCGTTCGGCACCTTCCGCATGGGACATTTTTCGGTACATGCGCCGCAGCCGGTGCAAATGTTCTCGTTGACGTAGCGAGCTTTTTTCTTTATGGTAACATCGAAATTTCCGACAAAGCCATGGACTTCCGTCACTTCCGAATATGTGAAAATTCGGATTTTATCATTTTGAGCTGCATCGACCATCTTCGGAGTCAGAATGCAGGCGGCGCAGTCCAGCGTCGGAAAAGTCTTGTCAAGCTGAGCCATCTTCCCGCCGATTGTAGGTTTTTGTTCGACAATATCAACTTCGAACCCGGCATCTGCAATATCAAGAGCAGTCTGAATACCCGCAATGCCGCCGCCTATCACGAGCGCACGCTTCGTGACGGGCGTTTCGGAAGCCGTAAGCGGTGCATTAAGGTTGACCTTTGCAACAGCTGCTTTTCCGAGTATGATCGCCTTTTCGGTTCCTGTCGGCATATCCTTATGCACCCATGAACACTGTTCGCGAATGTTCGCGATTTCAACCATATACGGGTTCAGACCCGCAGAGGCGGCTGTTTTGCGGAAGGTTGCCTCGTGCATGCGCGGTGAACATGAGCAGATAACCACTCCGTTAAGATTATTTTCGCGGATTGCCTTTTTTATCAAATCCTGTCCCGCCTGGGAACACATATATTGATAATCCTCGGCAACAACGACGCCCGGCTCGTTCCCGAGTGCCGCAGCAACCGCTTTCACGTCAACGGTTCCCGCAATATTTGTGCCGCAGTGGCATACAAAAACACCTATTCTTTGCATGTTTCGTGTTCCTTTCTATTTTGTGTACTTGCGGAACGCGCTGACAACTGCCTGCTGCGGCAAATCCGCATCCGCTTCAGCTGCCGGCGGCACATCATCGGCAGTCATTCGGTTTGCATCCTTTTGACGGATTTTTATGAGCCGTATCGCTTCAACGAGCTTTGCCGGTTCAACTCCCCGCGGACATCGCTCAACGCAGGCGAAGCACGAAAGGCATTTGTAAAGCGACTCCGAATTCAGCAGCGGTTCGATATCTCCGGTTTCAACCATGTAAACGAACTGATGCGGATGATATTCCATCTCTTCATATGACGGACATGTTGCCGAGCATTTGCCGCAGCGCATACACTTGAGCGGATTTACTCCGCTGATTCGGAGTATCTGCTCCTTTTCGCGTAAGGTTTTGTTGTTCTGCATCAGTTACTCCTTTCCGTTGACAGCGCAGCCGCAGTGCTCCCCTGCCGCGCTGCCGTTTGCTGCTCCGTTCTTAATGCCGAATGCTTCCGCCATGAGTTCGGTGAAATAAACAACGGGAACGGAGGCTTCTTCACCCATGCCGTTTTTAACAAGGTTATATCGGCAAAGCGGACATGCAGTCACGATTTCGTCCGCACCGTGAATGCATGCGCTCCCGTAAACCTTCCTGCTCCGTTTTGCCGCTGTATTCGGGTCATCCATGACGGTATACCCGCCGCAGCATTCGTTTCTTTCCGGGAAAATGCAGGGTTCGGCTCCGAGTGCGGCAATGAGTTTTTCGATGAGCTGCGGATTTTCCGGATCATCAAACTCAATGACTTTTGCCGGGCGCAGCAGCATGCAGCCGTAATATGCCGCAACACGTTTTCCGTTTAAGGGGTTTTTGACCGCAGCATGTATTTTTTCAAAACCGCTGCCGCGTGTCACAAGCTCCAAGTAATGCAGAACCTCCGTCTCTCCGTGATAAGGAGCGGGCGGATTTTTATCCTGTGACAGATAAAGGTTCACCTTTTTTGCAAAGTCCTCATCCGTTCGCATGGCATGATTGGTTTGCTTGATAACATTGTGACATGCAGAGCATACCGTAACAAGAGGCCTTCCGGCATCGCGTGCGGCAGCAAGTGCGCGAACGGCGGCAAGTTTTGTTGCAATTTCATCCTTTGCGGAAACGTAAACACCGCCGCAGCACTGCCAGTTCTCTATTTCGCACAATTCAAAGCCGAGAATCTCCGCACAGGCGCGCGCACACCTGTCAAGCTCTTTGGCCTTTGTGCGCAGCGTGCAGCCCGGGAAATAGCTGACTTTCATCATATTTGAGCATCCTTTCTTCCAAAGCTCTCTTTATTGTCAAAAACCAATGTGGAGCCTTTATTCGTTTTGCGGAGTGCATTCAGGTATTCGGGCATTATCAAAGGTTCAACCCGCCGATAACTTCCTTCAATGCATCGGCACTGCGGCGAAGCTTTCCGATTTCTTCATCCGTGAGCGCAATGTTGACCTTGCCGCTGACGCCGTTGCTTCCGATGCGGTTGAGCGTACTGAGGCAAACATCATCGATTCCGTACTCGCCGTTCATAAGAGTCGAAACGGTCATTGTGGTTTCGATGCCGGAATGCAGGCATTTGCAAATATGACATACCGCCGCCGAAACAGCATAGAAAGTTGCACCTTTGCGGGCAATAACTCTTCCGCCGGATTTTTTTACATAAGTCTCAATCTCTGCAAAGTCAAGCGCGGGACTTATCATGCCGGGAGTTGTGATAAGCTGCGGGCAATCCTTAATCGGCACTCCGGAAATATTTGCAACCGACCACGGAACGAAGGACGAATCGCCGTGTTCACCGAATACATATGCATGTACATTGGTCTGATTGATATTATAATACTCAGACAGCCTTGCACGCAAGCGCGATGTGTCCAGAACGGTGCCCGAACCAATGATATGGTTTGCAGGAAGTCCGGACTGCTTGAAAAACACATATGTCAGGATGTCAACAGGATTGCTGACGATGATATAAATCGCATTTGGCGCATATTTTGTTATCTGCGGCAGAATGGATTTTGTGATGTTGACGTTGGTCTGCGCAAGCTCAAGACGGGTCTGTCCGGGCTTGCGGGCAATGCCGGAAGTCAAAATAACGATATTGGAACCTGCCGCATCGCAGTAATCGCCCGCATAGATGGAGCAATTGCCGCCGAAAAACGAATTGCCCTGGCGAATGTCGAGTGCTTCGCCGAGCGCTTTTTCGGTGTTGATGTCGATCAAGACAATTTCAGACGCAATGCCCATTGTGTTGAGTGTGTATGCAATGGTTGCGCCCACACTGCCGGTGCCGATGATGGTTATTTTATTCATGTTAAACATTCCTTTCGTTGGTTCATATGTTTTTCCGAACCGTATAGTAACATAATTCGAGCAAAATCGGAATTGCCCTTTTCGCATATCGGTATTGCATTTATCGATATGTTGTGAATCGGACCGAATTTGCCGCTGTTTTGAACGGTTGTCAATGCATCCCGCTGTTTGTTATTGTCTGTGATTTTTTTTGACGTCCGAGCCTGCTGAAATTCGACGATTGCCGCCGTCCCGCTCACAGGCAGCAGTCCCTCATCGGTATAAAAACGCAGTGTATGCTCTGTTACACCGAATAATTCAAAAAAAACTTGACTTCGTGTTACTCGAACCTGTAAAAACGATTATAGCACAGGACATGTGCCCGTGCAATATGGAAACGGGGAAAACGGAGTATGCTCCGGCATCAAAAATCGGCTGTGCCCGACGTGTAATGGTTGAAAAAAATTCGAATTCATGGTATACTTATCCAAAGCCTGTGTTGAAACGGGTTTGTTTACGGAGGTAATACCAATGAGTAAATTTGCAGTAATCCTATATCCTGATTTTTCCTTGCAGGAAATTACCTGCCTGACTTCGGCTCTGTCGGTATGGTTTGAAGAAAAAATCGATTTTATCGCAAGTGAAAACAGGGAGTATTGCAGCGAAGAGGGTTTGCGGGTAATGCCGACAAAGACAATTGCAGATGTAAACATCACAGACTACAAATGCATTGTTCTTCCGGGTACGATCAATCCGCTTCCCGCACTTTATGATGATAGGCTGATTGAGTTTTTGCGCGGCGGAATCAACACTGACGTAACATTTGCAGCAATCTCGTCCTCTCCTGTTCTGCTGGCAAAGGCAGGTGTGTTGGACGGCAGAAAATTTACTGCCGGCTTTTTTATGCAGATGGCAGAGGCATTTTCCTTTGTTGAAAACGAGAATTTTATACATAAAGGAATCGTTTGTGACGGGAATGTAATCACCGGCATCGGCATGTTCTTCCGCGAGTTTGCAGAAACGGTTTTGCATAAATTCGGTTATGATGTCGGCAGCAATTTTATGCGCGACAACCCGGAAGATTACACAGAGGAAGAACTTACGTTTTATTGGTCGGAAGAAGACTACCGTCAGTTCTTGAAGGAATTAAAAGAGTACGAAAAATAACAGGCACTTTGGGTTCAAAACCTTTCGGAACCCGAACGGCACACTTTTGTACTCTTGCGGCGGGAATACTCAGCGTCCTGCGGAGCATTATTTCCCGTCGCAAAAACTGTGCGGTTCGAAATGCTTCGTCACATTATTCTGACAATGCAGCCACGTCATTTATGCCGCCAAAGTGCGTTCCGGCGTCAATTTGTTTGCAAATAGTATATGTATTTTTTCCAATCGGTTCTGTCGTTTTCGGTTTTTAACGCTTCTGCGATTTTCGGATTTGCAAAAACAACGTATCCGTTGCCGCAATCATAGCTCACACTGTAATCATCACCAAAACATGCAAAACTGATTGAAGGAACGCATAAGACGCAATAAGTAAGCTCTGCATCCGTCAGGTCGGTAGAGATTTTCTCATATGTTTCTTCGGATATATCGCAAGCGCGATAACAAACAAAGTTTCTTTCCGAACCCAAATAATTAAGGTATTCATTGATGCGTTCATGGCTGCAAAAAACACCGGGTTTTCCAAGCATTTCAGAATTACCCGTGCCGAAATAAATTAATTCATTTCCGTTGAGGAAAGTTTTCAATTTGCCGAACACGTTCGGGGGCATTGTATAGTACGGCGAATTGAGGTAAACAGGTTTATTCCTGCGACTCACTTCATTAAATAGCTTTTTAAACTCAACTCCCGGTGGGTTCTTGACAGGTTTCGGTTCGGAGGACAACGGAGAAAAAAACTTACAGTCGGGCAAAATCCTCGGATATTGTTCATTCTCGATCTTTCCATGTAATGTACAACGGATAACCCGCAGTGATTCTACCGCATATCTGCAAGTGAAGCATTTTTCGCAAAGGTTGGCTGCATCATAGAGTTCGTCTCTCGGCATCAAAAAAGATTCTCCGACAATGTGATAATCAGTTTTCGAAGCATCATCAATTTGTTCGCATTTGAATACTCTCGACATGCCGTTCGAACATATCGGCTCCGTAACAAAATAAACATTGCCCTCGTATTTATAATAGCATCCTTCGCAAATCATTAACATTTCCGCCTTCGCAGTAATATTGCTCCGCCGCTTCGCATCGAAGTGCTTTCACTCAGGCTTACGTTCGGATTGTTTATTGCGGCTATTTCAGAAGCACATATTTTTTAATTAAAGCAGCCTGCTCCGAGTACTAACCGCGTATTCGCCGTTGCTTTTTGCCGACAGGCACGTTCATGTTATACAGCAAGACTACCGCAGTTTTTTCTCCATAATGATTTCGTTGCCGTCAGTTTCTCCCGTATGGTTAAAGCCGAGTTTAAGGTACAATTGTTTTGCCGCTTCGTTTCCTTCAATATAGCAAAGGACAACTCTGTTATAAACCCCGTCTTTTTGCATTTCCCGAAGAACGTACCCGGCTGCTTCATATCCGAATCCGTTGCCTTGATATCTTTCGTCAATAAAAAACTGGCTGAAGTCGTATGCGCCATCTATATAATAATACAGAGCCATTCCAATCGGTATATCTTCATTGTATATAATCAAAGCGCGACTTCCGGAATTCCTGTAGGCATACGCTCTTGCCAACAGCGTAATTGAATTCGCTGCGAAGTCCTTCTGATCATTGCGAACATGCAGGTCAAGCCTCCAGTTGTCAGGGCTGACTTCTTCTAAGTGTATCATCCTGTTTTCCTCCGCAAAAACTCACTTGCTGCATACATTGTACCATACAGTGGTGTTTGTTTCAACAACTTGCATAAGCCGTGATTTGCAGCAAGTGGTTCCGGAAGTAAAATGTTGAATGCGGTTTTCAGAAAGAATTCATATTTTTCTACAGTTTTGTATTTCAACGAATATTTTCACTCGAAAACTTGACAAATGATGTTCAACTTCGATATACTTCTGATGTGAACATCGGCCTGCCGGTACTTTTGCGGCATTGCAAGAGGTTTAAACATTATATCATCTCGGTTCCTGTTATTGCACAATAGAGCGGCAACAAAAAGAGCAAGAAAACTCGCCGATACACAGTCCATATCGATGTTATATTCTTTCAGTTAATTGACCCGGAGCTTCGCCCGGAGGTCTGCCGCACACCGAATCGCTGATATTTAATGAAAGGATGTATCTGCAATGCAGGTTAATACAGGTTCCGAAATCGCTGCATTTTTCAGCTCCTGTCCTCAACCGATCGAGTGATAGGAATTTTCACTTTTTTATGCTATAATATTTTCATTATAAACAGAACGACAAGCCAAGGTTACAAGGTTAATATAGTTAATATAAAGGAGAATGCTGATGGGTTTATTGGATAAGTTGAAAAAAGGGCGAACGAGGAGAGGACAAAAAGAAAAACAACATCAGAAGCAGCCGTTCCAACAGAATTTGTCACAAAAGACAGATCCGGCAATATGCCCCGGCGGCGCGTTCATGGTGCAGCTTTTGATGAAAGAGAAAAGCGAGATGCCCTCAAAGGAGATGTTTGCGGAGATATTGTCGAAGCATCTTGGAAAAACGGAGCAGCTTGAAGATTGCGAATCGCATGCAGGTTTTATTGTTCATGACTATATTTCCGAAACGAATGACGACACTCTTCCGGTAATGCTGCTGATTTCCGAATGCGCTGAGTTTGAGCCAAACTCAATTGATGACTTCAGGCGCGGTCAAATGTGGGATTGTTTGAGCGACCGCGACCGCATTCTTTCCGAATGCAAATATCAGATTTCGGCTTCTGATAAGCAGGGCGGCGGTCTGCCCTCAAAGGAACGCGCAAATATGCTTATGGACTATCTGGAGGCACTGGTGGAATTATATCCTCAGTGCGAGGCAGTTTACAACCTTAACTCCGGGAAGTTGATTATGGCTGATGATATCAGAAAAAAGGAAATAACCGGTGTTGACCGTTTTATCAGTTATGCGGTGAATGCTCGTTTTTTCAATGTTTACGGTACTGAAGACTGCGTAGTGGACACGCTTGGTTTGAGCCTTTTGTATATAGAGGATTTGCAATATCATTTTCATGATATCGACCCCAACCTGGTAGTAAACCATGCCTATAATCTGGCATCCTATCTGTTGAACAATGACAACCCCATGAAGGACGGAGATACCGTCGATGGTATTCGAAATGGACGGATCGTGCAGGACATCCAGTGGAAATGTCAGTATGAGGATGCGCTGATTCAGCCGGCGAGGGCAGTCCTGGATATCTGTATGGGCAAGTATGCAGCCGGATATCGCGGTTGACATATTGCATCATCATTTTTAAAGGAAGTCGCACATATTTTCGACCGCCGGGCGGACGAGTCTTTCTCGGACTGTAAGCCCATTGAAATGCTGTCGAGTTTTACAGTCAACATTTCAATTGAAACACAAATCCAATAAAGCAGGAGGCGCATAATGCAATTTGACATCATTTATACCGGCGATTGCCTCAACCTTCTGAAAACTCTGCACGATGACAGCGTTCATTGCTGTGTGACGTCCCCCTCCGTATTACGCGCTCCGCGATACCGGCCGGTATCTGCACAATGACATCATTCGGATGAAGGATAAGATTGCCCTCTTTCAAAAAAAGAAAGATGCTGCTGCAAACATGACTTGATTTTGCAGCAGCACCTTTTGAGTTTTTGTGTTGCAGAAAGAATATGTTCGGTTAACGCTTGCTGAACTGAGGAGCGCGACGTGCGGCTTTGAGGCCGTACTTCTTCCTCTCCTTCATTCTGGGGTCACGGGTCAGGAAACCTGCCTTCTTGAGGGTTGCGCGATATTCTGCGGAATCAACGTCGAGAAGAGCACGGGAAATGCCGTGACGGATTGCGCCTGCCTGTCCGGTGTAGCCGCCGCCGTAAACATTGACGATAACATCGAACTTGCCGAGAGTGTCGGTAAGCACGAGGGGAGCGCGAACGATCATCTTGAGGGTTTCATAGCCGAAATATTCTTCGAGATCCCTCTTGTTGATTTTGATAACGCCGGTGCCGGGAACGAGACGAACGCGGGCAACGGAGCTTTTGCGCCTGCCGGTTCCGAGATACTGAGTGGTTGCTGCCATGGTAATAATCTCCTTCCCTAAAAATTATTTGAGCACGAGAACTTCGGGCTTCTGTGCTTCGTGCTTATGCTCGGCGCCGCGGTAAATGCGAACCTTGGTGAGCATCTGGCGGCCGAGGGGACCCTTGGGCATCATGCGGCGGATAGCTTCATAGACTGCGAATTCGGGCTTCTTGTTGAGGAGCTCACGATACTTGGTCATTTTGAGTCCGCCGGGATAACCGGTGTGATGATAATAAATTTTTTCGTCAAGCTTTCTGCCTGTCATGATGACTTTATCTGCGTTGATGATGATAACGTGATCGCCGCAGTCAACATGCGGGGTAAAGATGGGCTTGTGTTTTCCGCGGAGTATTGCGGCAACCTGAGATGCGAGACGACCGAGCACCATGCCTTCTGCATCTACAACGTACCACTTACGCTCCATGGTTTCTGCTTTTGCCATATAGCTTTTCATGCCATGTCCTCCAAAGGTATGTTGAATTTCTTAATTAAATAATTTTGCTAAGATTTCCGACAACGGACGGGGCTGGTGACCGCAATCCTCCACCATAAGCAAAGCACAAGGCATATTTTACTTCCGGCGGAGGCATTTGTCAAGTGTTGTTTTCAAAAAAATGCCCGATTTTTCAGATATATTTTTATTGTCCGCAGTGGGAATGCGGTTTTTGCAAATTGGGCATTAATCGTCATTTCCGTCCGCCTTCTCAAATTCGGCCGCAACATCGGCCAGCAGCTTGCGAATCGGAAGATTTTGAGGACATGAGTCCTCGCATTTTCCGCATTTTATGCAGTCGGAGGCCCGCCTTCCGGGTGCGGTATGAACATTTGAGTAGTAGTAATTTGCATTCCAATCGCGATGCAGCTGTTTCGCATTCATCAGCGCAAACAAGTCGGGAATCGCAATATGCTTCGGACAGCCGTCCGTGCAGTAGCGGCAGGCGGTGCACGGAATCAGCTCCATCCCCTTGTAAACACCGCGAACCTTTTCAACGGCTTCGGTTTCGGTCTTGTCAAGGGGTTTGAAATCACTCATATAGCTTATGTTATCTCTGAGCTGCTCAATGCTGCTCATGCCCGAAAGCACAACAAGCATCCCCGGGAAGCCTGCAGCGAAGCGAATTGCGTAGCTCGCGGGACTCCCTCCGTTGAGAGAAGCGAAGATCCTCTGCGCCTCGTCGGGAAGCTTAACAAGGCTTCCTCCCTTTACCGGCTCCATCACAAGCACAGGCTTGTTGTGTTTTCTGCACACTTCATAGCATTTGCGGCTCTGCACGCCGATATCGTCATAATCCAAATAATTGAATTGAATTTGAACAACCTCAATTTGCGGATACTCCGAAAGAATCGCATCCAACACCTCTGCCCGGTCATGAAAGGATATGCCGAAATGCCGAATCTTTCCCTCTTTTTTCAGTTCAATTGCGGTTTCGTACGCGTTTCTCTCTTTAAAATATCTGAAGCGCGCCTCGTTTTGTGCATGCATAAGGTAGAAATCGAAATAATCAACTCCGCAAAGCTCAAGTTGACTTTCGAAAAAAGGCCGAATATCGTCGTTCGTTTTGAAATATTCATCGGTAAGCTTGTTTGTCAGGATAAAACTTTCCCGCGGATAGCGCGACGTGAGGCAGGTTTTTGCTGCTTTTTCGCTTTTCCCGCTCAGATAACCGTGCGCAGTGTCAAAATAGTTAAACCCCGCCTTGATAAATTCGTCCACCATAAGGCAAGTATGCTCAATGTCAACCTCTCCGTCCTTCATTGGAAGCCTCATGAGGCCGAATCCGAGTTTTTTGTTAATGCGTTCCATCTTGTTCATCCTTCCCTGATTAATTGCTTATCGTTATTGTTTTGCAGCGATTCATTATGCTGCGCGGAAGTTCCGATTCTATTTTAGCATTGTTGATCGCTTTTCAGGCAGATGTTCCAATATATATTTTCGCAGTCGCACTCTCCGCCCGTATCGGCTGCGAACCTTTGGATTATTTGCAATGTTTGCCCGTCTATGCGCCGATTTGGCTTTTTTTATCGTCCCGTTCCCGTCACAATGTGCAGACCTGCATATTGAAAAACGCGATTGCATATGGTAGAATAAACTTGGGGTTGTGTTTTCAAAAGGGTTGCAGCAGCCGAAAGTACGAAGCAGCACAGCCGCGCAAACAAGGCATGACCTTTGTTTAATGATTATTAACGGATAAGTGAATACTTAGTTTATGGAACTGTCTCAAAGATTTGTACGCAAGCACCTCGAAAGGATTCATCCTTTCACAAAGGCCTGTTCGCTTGAAGCCACACGGCGCGGACAGGATCTTCTCGGCAACGTGCTTGCAAAAACAATGCGCACAAATGTTAATATTGTCCCCGTTGATCATCCGAAACTCAGCGGGAATGTTGAACCATGCGCCTGTTTTGCGATTCCGCACGATGAATTAAAGCGCGGAGTTATCCTCTATCTGCACGGCGGCGGATATACATGCGGTGACCTTGAATATGCAAAGGGCTTCGGGTCCGTGTTGGCTTCCGAATGCGGTATTCGGGTGCTTTGCCTCGCTTACCGTCTTGCGCCCGAAAATCCGTTTCCTGCTGCATTGGACGATGCGGTGGAAGCGTATCGCTATCTGCTTTCACTCGGCTACCTCAGCAGCCAGATCGTGCTTGCGGGCGAGAGCGCCGGCGGCGGACTTTGCTTTTCGCTTTGTTTAAAGCTTCGCCAGTTGGATTTGCCGCTGCCTTGCAGCATCATTGCAATTTCGCCGTGGACAGACCTTACCCAAAGCGGCGAGTCGTTTATATTTAATCACGATGTTGATCCGAGTCTTTGCAAAGAGACTTTGGACTTCTACTCAAAGTGCTACTCGCGAAATCCGACAGACCCGCTTGTTTCGCCGCTTTTCGGAGATGTTTCCGGGCTTCCTCCGTCCTTAATCTTTGCGGGCAAGGATGAAGTCCTTCTGGATGACTCGCGCCGTATGCACAACAAACTTGTTTCATCCGGCTGCACAAGCGAACTGGTAGAAGCCGAAGGCATGTGGCACGCCTATGTTCTTTACTGTATCAAGGAACGTGCATGCGACCTTGACCGCATCAATGCCTTTTTAAACCGTTTCCTTTCCCACGAACGCAAGCTTCGCTGGATGCGGCTGGATAACGCCGCAAAAATCTATCCCGCCGCAAAACGCAGAAAATGGAATAACTTTTTCCGTCTTTCCGCAACACTCTGCGACGAGGTGGACAAAACAGTCCTTAGGAACGCAATGGATGTCACCATGCGGCGATTCCCGTCCATTGCCGTTCGTCTTTGCAGAGGCGCATTCTGGTATTATCTTGAAGAACTGTCCTCCGCACCCGAAATCACGGACGAAAAGAGCTGGCCGCTTGCACACACGCCGTTTGAAAACATCAATGAATGCGCACTGCGTGTCATCGTCTACAAAAACCGTATTGCTGTTGAATTCTATCATGCATTGACGGACGGCACAGGCGGCATGGTGTTTTTAAAATCACTGCTTGCCGAATACATCGAACAAAAATATGGAATTGAAATTCCCAATGAATGCGGCGTGCTGGACAGACTCACTCAGCCGCAGGAAGAAGAACTTGAGGACAGTTTTTCGAAGAATGCCGGTTCCGTAAGTGTCAGCAGAAATGCGAGCACCGCATTCAAGATTCATTACACGCCGGAAAGGGATGATTTCAGGCACCTTACAACGTTCATCTTGAATTCAAACGCAGCTCTTGTCGCGGCAAAAAGCTGCGGGGTGAGCCTTACGGTGTACCTGACAAGCGCAATGCTGCTTGCATTGCAGCGGATTCAGGATGAGCAAACGCCCGATAAGCGCCGGCAAAAGCCGATTCGCGTCGTTGTTCCGGTGAACCTTCGCCGTTTATTCCCAAGCCGCACGCTTCGGAACTTTGTGCATGTCATTATGCCGGAGATCGATCCGCGAATGGGCGACTATGAGTTTTCCGAGATTCTGACATCGGTGAAACATCAACTCGGGCTTCTTGTCACAAAAAAGAACCTTTGTGCAATGTTCACTCCGAACGTCAATGCAGAGCGTTCGCCCCTGCTCCGCGTGATGCCGCTTTTCCTTAAAAACATTGCAATGAAGCTTGTTTACGACACCGTCGGCGAACGCACAAACTGTCTTAATCTCTCCAATCTCGGGGATATTAAAGTGCCGGATGCAATGCGCCGATATGTAACCCGATTTGATTTCATCCTCGGCGTTCAGGCAACCAAGCCCAACAATTGCGGAGTTTTGTCTTACAACGGCAAATTGTATATGAATTTCATTCGCAACACTGTTGAACCCGTGCTTGAATTTCAATTCTATCAGGTTTTGCGCGAGCTTGGGCTTCACGTCAAAGTTGAAAGCAACGGTGCGGGCAATGTGTTGATTCCAAACTGAAAACGGCAATGCAGCCCGATAGTTTGAAATCAATAATTTACGGATTCAGAAAGGAGACACAATATGTACTGTATAAAATGCGGAGTTGAGCTTGCGGACAGCGAAAAAGTCTGCCCGCTTTGCGGAACGAGGGTTTATCACCCCGATATAGAAATTAAAACCACCGAACCTCCATTTCCCGAATACAAGCTCCGTGAACCCCGCATGAATCTCAGGGGTATTATGTTCATCGTTACCATGATTTTTGCCGCGCTGATCGTTCAGCTTGTTATCTGCAACATCAGCATCAGCAATGCCTCGGAATGGTCAGGCTACGCAATCGGTGCTGTGCTGCTGCTTTATGAGCTCGTTGCGCTCCCGCTTTGGTTCAAACGGCCCAACCCCGTTATTTTTGTTCCCTGCGGTTTTGCTGCCGTGCTTGCTTATCTGCTTTATATCGACCTTGCTGTTCACGGAGGGTGGTTCCTCAAGTTTGCATTCCCCGTTGTCGGTGCATACGGATTGCTCGTTACGGCGGTTGTAACACTGCTGAAATACGTTCGCCGCGGACATCTTTACATCTTCGGCGGCGCACTTATCGCACACGGAATTTACATGACATTTTTGGAAATGATGATAAATATTGCCTTTTCCGAAAAAACAGTGCTTCAGCTCAACTGGTCATACTTCCCCTTGTTCGGATGCTTTATTCTCGGAATGGGATTAATCATCGTTGCGATAAACAAACCCATGCAGGAATCGCTTAAAAAGAAATTCTTTGTTTAATTTCCGATTAAGATTGGATTTCAATAAATATTTGCAATTTGAAAATGCTTATGCCCGATGTGCATGGGCATTTTCTTTTGCGCATAGCAATGCGGCTTTTCGGGGCATACTAACGAACGGCGGGCAGCGGCTTGTTTCAAGCCGTTCAACCGCAAAAAACACACGGAGGACATTATTATGCAGAATCGACAGAACGGCAGTACCGGCAGCAATTCCGGCAGCAGTTTCGATTCCTTCTTCAACTCAAACCCGTCTCATTCAATGGGTTCGGCGAGTTCCGGGAATCAGTCCGCCTCTTCGGCAAATTGGAACACCGAAGCGGCCTCCTCAATCGACACAAAGGATCTTTCCATCCTGCAGGATGAAATGTATTCTGAAGCGTTGCTTTTTAAAAAATGCACTGTTTATGCCGGGTATTTTAACGATCCCGCGCTCAAACGCATGGCAGAAAACGCTGCCGGGCATCACCGCAGGCATTTTGATACGCTTCACGGCTATCTGAACGGCAATAACTGAGGAGGGTTACAGGCATGAACAATCAGAAAACCAACAATGCTTCCATGAGCGAACAGGAACTTCTTACGGACCTTCTCCATTCAGAAAGGGACGCCGTAAAGCAGTATGCAAGCAACTGCACCGAGTCGGGCTGTGAAAATCTGCGCAGTCTGCTTATCAACTGCATGACCGAATGCTCCGAGGATCAACTCGCCGTGTTCGAACAGATGAAGCAGCGCAATATGTATAAAACCAAGCCCGCAAAGGTTCAGGAGCTTCAAACCGCAAAGCAGGATATGACCTCGCTTCAGCAGCAAACGTGGTGATGTGCGGAAAGTGTTGATGCCGCGAAATCGCTTGTTTCGATAATGCGACACCAAATGACAGCGCACTGATATCGCTGCGCTGAAAAAAGCCGCAGCAGGGACTGTTGTATCAGTTCCCAAACAAAACCGGGCAGCCCGCGAAGGGTTGTCCGGTTCTTTTTCGCAGCAAAACATAAAACGGCTGCATGAATTCCCGCTGCACATACGTCTTGTATTATATTTGCGGCATGTCAATCAGAATCACTCAAGCATTGAGAATATTTCTCCGTCGGAGTATGTAATGAATAATCTATTTGTTATTTCTTAATTTCTTTTCATCAGTTCCTTCCGCCCGGTTTTCGGACTTTTTTACGTGCTCATTGCAAATGCTAATGCAAAACGGATCGCTGCATCCAACGATCCGTTTTGCTTCATTGCGGCGAATATCCGAATTCAGTTTTCGGGTAATTCAATTCCGCTTTGATTTTTTCAATTTATGGTTTGAGCCGTAAATCAGTTGAGGCCCATTGCAATACGCATAATGCCGATTGCATCAACGATGTTCACAACGCCGTCCTCGTTCACGTCGCCGTGAATGAGCTGAGTTTCGGTCAGTTCAATGAGACCGAGTGCGTAACGCATTGCGAAAACAGCGTCCGCGGTGTTGGTGTTTCCGTCGCCGTTGATATCGCCGTCATGCTCCTCAACAGGAGGTTCGGGAGTGGGCTCGGGGGTAGGTTCGGGAGTGGGTTCGGGTGTTGAGGGAGTCGTGCCGGTGAAAGCAACATTATCAACGCAGACGCAGTCCTCACCCTGGCTTCCGCCGGAGTCCTTCGTGTATTCCCAAACAAAGTAGTACACGCCATCCTCGGGAGCGGTGAATGTGTAACGCTGCCAATCGGGCTCGGTAACGCCGGACTTGCGGAGTTCAACCTGCCTGTTGACATAGAAGTTGAAGAAATCGCGATCTGTCTGGCTGCTGCAGATATAGTCGAATGCCATCGTATCGCCGCTCTGCATCGCTATGGTCAGCATGAGCTGGGACTTGCTGTTAACAACGCGCTTGTTGCCGGAACGTGCGAAAACCCTTGTTCCGTCGTCAACAGCAGTGAAGGGATACTCGGTGGAAGTGCCGAACCAGAGATTTCCGCCTTCAACGTTGAGTGCTGCCGCAAGAGCTTCATCACCGGTAACGCTCACGGCGATAACAGCAGTGCCGTAAACACTGCCGTTAACCATGACCGTGCCGGTCACGGTTGCGGTGCCGCTGCCGCTGCCTGTAATCTTTACCCTGCGCTTGTTGCCGTCAACAACAGCAACGTTCTCATCGGAAGAAGTCCAGATAATGTCATAGAGGTTTGCATCCTCGGGTTCGCGGTTAAACTTGACGGTGACCGTTTCACCGACTGCAATATTTGCCTCGTTTGCGCTGAGGGTATAGCCCTCGAGTGCAATAGGTTCTTCGGATTCGCCGAAAAGAGTCCAATCGCAGTAAACCGTCTGTGCCTGGTCGGGATTTGCAGGGAAATCATCAACGGGGCTCATGACAATGGGCCATGCATTACCGTAAGGATCAACGGGACCCCATACGTCAACCATTGTTGCGTATGCTTCGGCAATAGTTCCTTCTTCTTTGATAACGTTCCAGAAAGTTTCTTCGAATTTGTAGTCTCCGACGAAGGTAACGCTCTGAGAATAGCCGTAAACCGCACCGCAGCCTGCACGGAGGAGTGCATAGCCGGTGGTGCCGCGGCCGCTGAGCTTCATGCCTTCGCAGATAGCCATCCAAACGAACGGATTGTCAAGTGCGCTTGTTATATGGTTCTCAACATATCTGCCGTCAATGAACGCTTCGTTGCCTGAGCGAACTGCCCAACCGTTTGCATAATCCTCGTTGGTAATGCCCTGGTTGGTGGTAAGGCAGAGATAGGTTGAAGTGCCGCTTGCGATGCCGTGGCTGTCGTAAATGACAGCACCCTTGTCGGGGAATGCAGCAGCGATCGCGGGACCGGTTGCATCATGGCCTGCAAGAATTGTCAGCGTGCCGCCGGTTGCCTCCGCAACGGAAGCTGCTTCACGGCGATACTGATCGGTGAAGGTGGGGTCATAGCCGCCGTAATAAGGTCCGACGAGCAGAACGTTCGGAGAGGTTGCGTCACGCATTTCAACGACTTTGCCGTTGGATGCGTTGAAAGTTACGGAACCTTCTTCGGTTACATTTGCTTCAATTTTGTTGCGGAGCCTGTAGTTGTATGCACAGTGCATTCCGTTGACGGTAAAGAAGAAACCGTCGGCGGTGAAATCGGAAAAGCTGTCTGCATCAACATTTTCGTTGTTGAGAGCAGCGGTGTAAACGGCGTTGATAACGTCGCTTGCGGGAAGGTTGTCAGCAAGTGCTTCGGCTTCGGCAAGTTCAATTGCCGCCCAAGCATCATCCATGCGCACCGACAATGCTGCATCTGCCGAAATGGAGCTGATTTCCTCTGCAAATGCAACGGGAATGATGCTGAGCATCATCAAAGCGGCGAGCACAACGGCCATGATTCTGCGTGTTTTCATGTGTTTCGTGTTCTCCTGTATTGTTAGTTTGCACACAGCACCGCTTCATCATTTATTCAATGCAAAAGCAATGCAGTCGTGCAGCGCATTTATGCGCCGCTTTATATTTTATAATTTATTTTTCCCGCTGTCAAGAACACTGACGTCATATTAGAATTTATATCATTTTTGCAGCGCTGCCGTTATGTAAAAAGGGTGCAAGTATTACCCACACCCTCTTCTAAAACGTAAAAATTTCCGCCGATTATATTAATATGCTGTGCCCTCTTAATCCTTATCGGAATCGGAGTCGTCACCTTCGGGCTGCTCTTTCAGCCTCACAACAGTTGTTTCGATTCTGTGATCGCGAATTTCGAGAACATCTATGTTCATGATGTCCGTTTCAATGCTGAAGGTTGTTCCGTCATCGGCAATTCTTCCGAGGGTTGCAAACACATAGCCGCCGAAAGTATCATACTCATCGCACGGGAGCTTGATATTAAGCTGCTCTGCAACATCCTCAATCAAAGCGCTGCCGCGAATGCGCCAGTTGCCGTCCGGAAGGTGAACAATATCTTCCTCCGTCTCAATGACATCATCCTCATCGTCAAGATCGCCGACAAGCTGCTCAACAAGATCGTTCATCGTTAGAATACCGCTCATTCCGCCGTATTCGTCAAGCACAACCACAAAACCGCGCCTTGAATGCTGCATATCACGGAACAAAACGTCCGCTTTTACGGCTTCAGGCACAAAATACGGCGCACGAACCGCATTTTCCATGACGTTTTTACGACTTCTGTCCGCAAGGCGGAAATAATCCTTTGAATTCAGTATGCCGATAACGTCATCAACGCTTTCACCGCAAACAGGAAACTGAGAATACCTGTGTTCATAAATGGTTTTTTCCCATTCTTTGTCGTCATCCTCCTCCCAGAGAATGATAATATCGGTTCGATGCGTTGCAATTTCACCCGCGGTAAGATCGTCAAATTCAAATACATTTTGAATTATTTCCTGTTCGCTGCGGTCGATTGTGCCCTTTTCTCCGCCGGCATCGACCATCATGCGAATTTCTTCTTCCGTGACCTCTTCATCGTCGCCGTTCGGATCGATGTGCATAAGCCGCAGGACTCCGTTTGTTGAAACCGTAAGCAGCCAGACAAGCGGAGCAAAAATCGTTGAGACAAAATTCAGCAGTCCGCTGATGCTCAGCGCAAGGCTTTCGGACTTTTTCATCGCAACGCGTTTCGGCACAAGTTCACCGAAAACAAGGGTGACGTACGAAAGCAGGATCGTGATAACGATGATGCAGAGTGATTCCGGTATGTTCGGAATAAGCTGCTTAATGTATTGAGCAAAGTTTTCCGCTGCAAATGCACTTGCAAGGAAACCGGCAAGAGTTATTGCAACCTGTATTGTTGCAAGGAAGCGCGCCGGCTGCTTCGTCAGCTTTGCAAGGCGTTTTGCGCGTTTGTTGCCGCTTTCGACAAGGATTGCAAGCTTTGCATCGCTCACGGAAAGCACGGCGATTTCAGCACACGCAAAAACTGCGTTCAATGCAATGAGTACAATTTGCAAGACAATTTGCCAAATAATGGTTCCGGCATTATTGCTTGCTGCGGCGGTAAGTGCGTCTTGTGCGTGGAAAAATCCACGTATAAGCGGGTCGATGTCTGTCATAGTCAGATATCCTTTCAAGATTCCTTTCAAATTCGATTTTTCTGCAGTTTCGCCGCAGGAGGAATTGTGTGCGGAAAGCGCGAACACTATTTGAATGTAACAAAAAACATAGCCAAACAAACTGCGTTCGTTCGGTTATGCCCGTTCGTTCGGTATTCGGTTATGCTGACACTTTCGGTCGCTGCTGTCGCAACTGTCCACAAAAAACCTCTCTGCAACTGTTCTGCTCCTGATATTATACACAGTTTCGGCTGTGTTGTCAACACCCTTTGCATGAATGTCATGTTGTTCGAAACTCTTTTGCGAATATATATTGTTTTTCATTGAAAAAAACCACACCTTATGGTAAAATGCGATTGAAAAAACAGTTAACGGAGGAAACCTGTATGCGGCGCGCGCTGAGCATAATCGCTCTTGTTTTAACAGGAGCCGCGTTCATTCTTTTGTGCCTTATTTGGGTGCTGCGAATCAATGCAATTATACCTGTTCTGATGTTTGCGGCAGCAATCATCCTGCTTGGGATATGCAAAAAAATGCCTGTCAAACCTCAAACCGGCATTGACAAATCACAAATCAGCAATGATGCTTTTTTTGATGAAGACAGCAAGTAGGTGCGTTCACCCCGCCGTCGTCCGCCGCACGGCGAATGATGCACAGTAAATTAAAGCGAAATCAAAGAACCAAAGACTGATGCCATGAAAAATAAAACAAACAATACTGCGAAAAAATCAAACCTGAAGCGTTTTGCTTCCTATTATAGGCCGCATATCGGCATGTTCACTGTCGACATGCTTTGTGCGTTGTTCATTTCATCCGTGGACATCGCCTATCCCCTGCTGTCCAAACTGGCACTGGATCGCTATCTTTCCGCAACCGCGCCGCAATACCGCCCGTTTTTCATTCTTATGGCGGTATGTTTCCTGCTTTATATCCTTCGCACCGGTGCAACATATATCGTCACGGCACTCGGGCACAGACTCGGCGTTCATATTGAGGCCGATATGCGCCGCGATGCTTTCACGCATCTTCAGCAGCTCGGCTTCAGCTTTTACGACAAATCACGCACGGGCAAATTGCTGTCGCGCTGCACAAACGATCTTTTTGACGTTACGGAGCTTGCTCACCACGGTCCGGAGGATGTTTTCATTTCCATGCTGACATTCATCGGCGCGTTTGTTGTAATGCTCACAATAGAGTGGAGGCTTGCGCTCGTTCTTATTGCCGTCGTTCCTGTTATGTTGATTTTCGTTATGAATCTGCGGAAGCGTATGAGCCGCACCTCGCGCAAGGTCAAAGAAGGCATGGCGGTTATCAATTCGCAGATCGAATCCTCCATAAGCGGCGCACGGGTTGCGAAAGCCTTTACAAATGAGAATTATGAGATTTCAAAATTCGAACAGGGAAACGGCATTTTTGTCAACTCCAAGTCTGCGTATTACAAAACTATGGGCATGTTTATGGCGGGAATGGAGTTTTTCACAACCATCCTCAATGTCATTGTGCTTGCCGTGAGCGGTGTGCTCATTATGAAAGGCGAAATGACGACAACGACGCTTATCATATTTATGATGTATATCTCATCGTTTGTTACCCCGATACGCAAGCTTTCCGCATTTGCGGAACAATACACAATGGGCATGGCCGGTTTTAAACGTTTCACGGAGCTGCTCGATACAGAAGCCGAGATTCAGGATAAACCCGATGCAATCGAGCTCAAAAACGTTAAGGGCGACATTGAGTTCAAAAACATTTCCTTTGCGTACGGTTCCGGCGGCAATGTGCTTGAAAACATTTGCCTCAGCATCAGGCACGGACAGACACTCGCGCTTGTCGGTCCTTCCGGCGGCGGCAAAACCACTCTTTGCCACCTTTTGCCCCGTTTTTATGATATAACCTCCGGCAGCATCACCGTTGACGGAATTGATATTCGCGATGTTACGCTTTCATCACTGCGCCGCAATATCGGCATCGTTCAGCAGGATGTGTTCCTTTTTGCCGCGAGCATCAAAGAAAACATTCGTTACGGCCGAATCGATGCAACCGATGAAGAAATCGTGCAGGCAGCCGTTGCGGCGGAAATTCACGACGATATCATGAAGATGCCCGACGGATATGACACCATCGTCGGCGAACGCGGCATAACGCTTTCCGGCGGGCAGAAACAGCGTGTTTCCATCGCAAGGATTTTTCTTAAAAACCCGCCGATTCTCATTTTGGATGAAGCAACAAGCGCATTGGATTCCGCAACCGAAGCGCGCATCACGCAGGCATTCGACAGGTTGAGCAAGGGCAGAACAACGCTTGTTATTGCACACCGTCTCTCCACAATTCGCAATGCGGATGAAATTGCCGTTGTTGACGAACACGGAATTGCCGAAATGGGAACCCACGATGAACTTCTCGCCGCCGGCGGCGAATATAAAAAACTGCACGAAGCGCAAAACAGATTTTACGTTTCTGTCTGAAGAAATCAAACTGCAAAAGGAGTCCTGAATTATGAAAATACCTAAGAATGTGAACGTCGTCAACGATTCGTACCGTACACTGAGTGAACGTGCCATCATGCTGCGCAACACGCTTGAAAAGCTCGGTTACAATGTTGAATGGGGCTATTATGATCGCCACACCGTTACCGTGAACGGGGACAACTTTCTTGAATACTATCCCATCCCTGTTCTGACCGTGAACGGAATCTGCGATATTGCCGTTGACTTTTTGCAAGTGTCGATCGACGGCAAGCTTTTCGCCGCCGAGTTTGAAGAAAAGCTCGATTTTGCAAAGCTTAAATCACACGGGTTTGAATGCTACGGCGTTGAGAACTATCTTGAAAGCCTGTATGTTCCCGGAATGAGTTTTGAGGAACTTGTTCAAATCGTACGCGCCTGCGGCGAATCCGAAATCGGTGTTGCGGCAGCGTTCGAGGGTGAGCCGCTTACAAAAGAAATCCTTGAGCTTATGCAGGTTTTCATCAACATGGGCACACACACCGAAGCGCACAGCCCGATTGACGAGGGCGATGAAACCGAAAAAAACGCGCTGAACGGAATCGATGAAAGCACTCCGGCTTTTCAGGTTGCGGACGCGCTGTTAAACGAATGATGTTTTTACATAAGGAGAGGAAAAATGCTTAACTATATTCTTGATGAACTGAAGAAAATTATGGCAATAGACAGTCCGAGCGGATTCACGCGCAAAGCTGCGGATTACATCATGCAGCAGCTCCGCGAGTTCGGTTTTGAGCCCGAGCTTACCCGCAAGGGCTGTGTGCTCTGCTGTCTCGGCGGCGAAGGCAGCCCGGTTGTCTTCTCTGCACATATTGACACTCTCGGCGGAATGGTATCCGAAGTCAAGAGCAACGGAAGGCTTAAGCTGACCCGCATCGGCGGCATGAACGCAAACAACGCCGAATGCGAAAATGCACGTGTCTATACCCGTGACGGCAAGGTTTTTGAAGGCTGTTTCCAGATGAACAACCCTTCCGTTCACGTCAACGGCGAATACGACAGCCAGAAGCGCAGCTACGATAACATGGAGCTTGTGCTTGACGAAAAAGTGTTTTCCGCCGACGAAACAAGAAAACTCGGCATTGCAACGGGCGATTACGTCTGTTTTGATCCGCGCACAAGAATCACCGAAACAGGCTATATTAAAAGCCGTTTCCTCGACGACAAGCTCAGTGCGGCGATTCTCATGGGCATTGCAAAGGCAATTAAAACAGAAAAGCTTTCTTTGACCCGCAAAGTTTACATCTATCTCACCGTATTTGAAGAAGTCGGCCACGGCTGCTCAAGCGGTATTCCCGCCGATGCCGAAGAGATCATCAGCGTTGACATGGGCTGCGTCGGCGACGGACTTGAATGCAAGGAACATCAGGTTTCCATCTGTGTAAAAGATTCACACGGTCCGTATAATTACGATGTTACGTCCCGTTTTGTTGAGCTTGCAAAGAAGCATAATCTTGATTACGCGCTTGATGTCTATCCCTTCTACGGTTCCGATGCGGATGCGGCGCTTGATGCCGGGTACGATCTGCGCCACGGACTTATCGGAGCGGGAGTTTATGCTTCCCACGGATATGAACGTTCCCACGTTGACGGCGTAAAAAACACTTATGAACTTGTAAAGGCCTATATTACCGAATGATTCAATGCGACTTTCTCCGAATCATTTGATTCCCGAAAAAAGGATATAACCACCGACAGCTGCGGTTCGAGCTTCATTGTTCCGAAGTTCCGAATCGCAGTTTTGTTTTTCAAAGTGAGAGGTATGCATTTGTTAATGCATTTTCTGCATTACTGAGTATAATTTTAGTTTGAATTGTGGCAAAACTGTTAACAAACGGAAATTGCGCATGTTCCTGAATTGCACCCGATCCGACTGCTGCGTATAATAGCAGGGTAATCGGCGGAACACTGCACGATCCGTACGGACGAATGCAGCCGGCGTTTATATCCAAACAGATTGTTTAGTCATTCACCGGAATGATTTTATTGACCGAAAGGAGATTCTATGGATAAGGTTCAATATTACCGCAGAAAATCCCTGCCCCTTGAGATGCACAAGATTTGCATCGTTCAAAAAACACGCATCCCGTCCGTTGAAGAACGCGTCAGCGCAATTCGCGAAGCGGGCTTCAATTCATACTGCCTCCGCAGCGAGGATGTTTATCTCGACATGCTGACCGACAGCGGCGTCAACGCAATGACCAACGAACAGCTCGGCGCGATGATGGTCGGCGACGACAGCTATGCCGGCAGTGCAACCTATTATCGCCTTGCTGCCAAAATCAAAGAGATTTTCAACAAGGATTATTTTCTTCCCGTTCATCAGGGCCGCGCCTGTGAACATATGCTTGCGCTTGCGTTCGTGCAGCCCAAGCCCGATTCGATCGTTCCGATGAACTTCCAGTTCGGCACCTCCGTCGGCAAAATCAAATACTGCGGCGGCGACTACGTTATCTGTTTGCAGGAAGACGGGCTTAACAGGCAGAGTTCCAACCCGTTCAAGGGCGATTTCGATCTTGAAAAGCTTGAACGCGTGCTCAAAGAGCAGGGCGACAATATCGCCTTTGTCCGCATTGAATCCGGCACAAATCTCATCGGCGGCCAACCCATTGCGCTTGATAACATGCTTGCAGTATCCGAACTGTGCAAAAAATACGGAGTGCTTTCCATTCTTGACGCAAGCCTGCTTCAGGACAATCTGTACTTTATCAAAACCCGCGAAACCGCCTATTCCGACAAGAGCATTCGCGAAATCGTGCGCACCCTTTCGGACGCAATGGACATCATCTATTTCTCCGCACGCAAACTCGGCTTCGGCAGGGGCGGCGCAATCATTCTTAATGACAAAAAGCTCTTCGAGCATATCAAAACCTTCGTTTCAAGCTTTGAGGGCTTTCCCACTTTCGGCGGCATGAGCGTTAAAGAGATGGAAGCTATCTGCGTCGGTCTTGACGACACAATGGATGAAAATATTATCGCTCAGGGCCCGCAATTCATCGAATATCTCTGCAACGAGCTTGAAGATGCAGGCATTCCCGTTGTCACACCGCCCGGCGGTCTCGGCTGTCACCTCGACGCAATGAAATTTGTTCCGCATATCGCCCGCAAGGACTATCCGGCGGGCAGCCTTGCAGCTGCAATCTATATCGCTTCCGGCGCAAGGGGCATGGAGCGCGGCGGAATTGACGAGCCGTGGGACGACGCCGATGTTGAGCCCTACGGCGCAATGGAACTCGTTCGCCTTGCCGTGCCGCGCAGGGTATACACCGTTTCGCAGATGAACTATCTCATTGACCGCATCTGCTGGCTGCATGACAACAGGGAGCTTATCGGCGGACTGAAGTTCGAAACCGAAGGACCGCACAATTTCTATGACAAGCTGAATTCTGTGTCCGACTGGCCGGAGAAGCTTGCAGCAAAATTCCGCATGGATTTCGGCGACTCGCTTTGAGCCGCATCCGACCATCGGAATTGCTGGCGTGCTGATTGAATTCCCTTTCATAAAAGTGAATTGGTCAGCACATTCCTATTTTTAATACGCCATCTTCTCATTACCTTTACCGAGCAACACCGCCCGCCGGAATTTTCCGCAGGCGGTGCTGTTCATTTTTTTCTGTCGAACGACAGCATATACCGAATTGCGGCCGAACTATTAAGAAAATATGGCCAATCTGTTAACGATATTTGTAAATATTTCGACATTTGCATTTTCGGGGGTGCAAAACCATTGCATTTTTCGAAACACCTCGCTATAATAGTTATCGGAGCAGGAAACGAGGCTCGTTCCCAACTTCTTAAGAAAAGTCAATTAATTTTGACAGAAAGGTTTTAAAAATGAAAAAACATATCATTCATGCCCTCCGCACCCATGCAAAGCGCACACTTGCCGCAGCATTCGCCGCTGCGTTCGCGCTCGGTTCTGCCCTCACTCTTTCGGCTTGCAGCGGCAAGCCCGCAAAGCAGACGGGTTCGAATTCAACCCCCGTTCCGCAAACGGAAGTTCCGACAGTCTCCGCAACCGCAACACCCGCTCCGGAAGAAACGGCCACTCCGTTTGTAAACCCTACTTATCCGCCCGCAACACCCGTACCCGTTGTCGGCGAATACACGAAACCCTGCCAAAAGGTCAAGGTTGATTTTCCGGCAACGGACTCAACCCGCGCTTTCAGCGTTACGTTCGACCTGCCGGAGGGCTGGACGGTCAGAAGTGACGAAGGTGTGTACACCGATTCGTCTTATTCCGATTTCGGTTTCAATTTACACGGGCGCAAGCTGCTCTATGATGAAAACGGAAATCTTGCCGGTGCAGTCGGATTTCATTCATACGGTGCCGAGGGGTATGCGGAGTATGGATACCGTGAGCCTTTCGCTCACTTTGCTATGGGACACGTCACCTACTTCGACTGGGATAATTATCATTTTGTGGACGGTGATTTTTCAAACTGCGAGAGTGTGTATTCCGTTTCGTATCACGGAATTTCATCCGCTGCATGGATAGACGGCTGGGGTTTTCACCCTTTCTATTGCCCGACCGCAGTTTCGTGCTGTGCAACGGGCAATCCCGTGTCCGTTGCCGTTGAGCTTTCCAATACTTACGAGGACTCTGCAAGCCTTTCCAAGCGCGTTGCAGAGAGCATAAGGTTTGAATAACACTGCTTTCGGTCACTTTTATCGATTGTTAAGGAAACACCCCTGCTCGGGCAATACCCGGCGGGGTGTTTTTGCTTATGCTGATTTATAATCAGTATTGTTTTTTTGATGGTTAAATCAGAACTCAACGTTCACAATATGACCCTGACATCCGCTGCGGGGAACGTTTGCACCGTTGGCTTCATCGGTGTCGATATGCATTGCAAGGGTGAATGAGGGGCTGACGCGAACGACAACATCGCCGAAAATGGTCTTGCGTCCGTCGGTGTTAACAGCAACGCTGACAACATCCTTATCTTTGAGACCCGCTTCCGCCGCATTCTCGGGAGTCATGTGAATATGGCGTTTTGCGATGATAAGGCCTTCCGAAAGCTGAATGCTTCCTTCGGGACCTTCGATTTCAACAGGCGCAGTGCCTGCAAGATCGCCGCTCTCGCGAATGAAGCCCTCTGCGCGCAGAGCAACGCTGTCGGTTTTTGAAACCTCAACCTGGGATGCTTTGCGAACGGGTCCAAGGATTGAAACACGCTCAATTTTGCGATCGCCGTTTTTGATGGTGACCTTTTCCTTGCTCAAAAACTGACCGGGCTGGGACAGGGGACGGTCAAAGGTAAGCTCATGACCCTTTCCGAAAAGAGCCTCAACATGTTCCTGAGTCAAATGCACATGACGTGCGGATACTTCAACGATAAAATCCATAGTATTCCTCCTGAATGCCGAAAGGCATGATTATCCGCCTGTTATTTTGCATCAAAATTGGGAAAAAGTAAATACCGAAACGCAAATATAAAATATTTTAAGCAAGCATCTCGGTGTTTTTCCGCTTCAGGCAAAAGCTGTTTCCCTCCGCACCTCTCGATTCAGCACAAGAAGAGCAAGCATGTTCGGCGCTGCCATGAGATAGTTGAGCGTTTCACCCGCCGTCCATACAAAGTCCACCTTCATCAATGCACCCGCAAATGTCAAAACCGTGTACAAAATGCAGAATGGTACCTGCGCTCTTTTGCCGAAAAGATATTTGGCACATTGCATTCCGTAGACCGCCCACCCGAGCAGGGATGTGTACGCAAACAATAGCATTGAAACCGCAAGAAAAATGCCTGTTGTCCTTTCCGGAAGAACGGTTGAAAATGCCCGCAATGCGATGCTCGTTCCCGAAATTTCTCCGCCCGCCTGCAAAGGTATTCCGCTTGCAAGCACAACGAGCGCGGTCATTGTACACATCACTATCGTGTCCGCAAAAACTTCAAAAATTCCGTACATTCCCTGCTTTACGGGATCGTTCGTGTTTGCGCAGGCATGAGCCATCGGAGCGGAGCCGACCCCCGCTTCGTTTGAATACACTCCGCGCGCCGTGCCGATCCGCAGCGCACGTGCCGCACCGAAGCCCGCCGCGCCGCCGACTGCCTGCTTTATGCCCAAAGCACTGCTGAAAATATCGCAAAATGCAGGAAGTATGCGGCTGCCGAACCTGCTTAAAACTATTATGCAAATTGCAATATAACCTATCGCCATGAAAGGTACGATGATTTCCGAGGCCTTCCCTATGCGCTGAATTCCGCCGAGTATTACAATGCCCACCAATGCAGCGGTGACCGCACCCGCAATAATGCAGACAGTTTTTTGTTCCGCTTTCGGCAAAAACAGAAGCACGGCATCATTCACGCTCATTGCGATCGTGTTTGACTGCACGAGCGGCGTTCCGACGGCGGAAGCAAGCAGTCCGAACAGCGCAAAGCCCGCTGCAAGGGGTTTTGAAACCGATTGCAGAAAGCGGCTTCCCGTGTTGCTTTTTCTGAAGCCTTTTTCTATATAAAGCATTGCACCGCCGCACCACTGTCCTCCGCGCTTTTCGCGATAGCGCAGCGCAAGCACTATCTCACAGAATTTGACGCCCATTCCGACCAGTGCCGCAAGCCACATATAGAATACCGCACCGGCGCCGCCGATCGCAATGGCACTTGCAACGCCCGCGATATTCGCCGTTCCGATAGACCCGCCGAGTGCGGAAGAAAGTGCCTGAAACGGCGTCACTCCCGAAGCATCGCTTTTCTGTTTGCGGCGCACATTTTCCGCTGCACGCCTTTGCCCGAGGCCGAGCGCCGTTTTAATTGCACATCCAAGGTGCGTAAACTGAAAGAAATTTATGCGCACGCTCAAAAACAAACCCGCGCACAGCATCAATATTGCAAAAAAAGAAGAAAATCCGTCCATGCTGCATTTTATGCGGCATGAGTGCTGTTTATCATGCAGAATTTTAAAAACAAAAAGCCGTATCGTCTGCGGCTTTTCATTCATTATTCAACAATCGGTTATGGATTTGCGCTGTCGAATTCTTTTTTGTTCTTTTTCACGGTGGAATACGAATCTGCGTTGCTGCAAACGAACTCCATTGAGCACCAAACTTTGCTGATAATGCCGTTTTCCGAACCGAACGATACCTGTACCTGCCGCCTGCTTCGGTTGATTTTTATTATTTTTCCGTTCATATCCTTCAGCGGACCTGCAACGAATTCTATCATGCTGCCGACTTTTACCGCGGAAGACATCTCGATTATGCCGTTGTTTTTCTTTATCCAATCCATAAATTCAAGATCTGTACCGCGAAGAGCGTATTCTCCGTCGCCGTAGCTCAAAAGCTTCAGAACAGCGGAATCCTTCAAAATTCGGTTCCACGCCGGCTCCGTGTCCGCATCAAAAAAAACATAGCCCGGCATCAGCCGCCGAGCCGTTTTTTTGGGCTGCGCCGCACCGCCCGTCCAGTGCATAACCGTCGGCGCAATTGCGGGAAAGCCCTCGTTTTTCAACATTTTTATAACCGAGTTCTCCTTGCCGGAACAGCAGAAGAGGCAATAAGTGTTTATCATTGCTGCGTTTTATCCGTTTCGTGTTCAGCTTGTTTGCGGGCTGCATCGGCTTATCGGGCAAAACCTGTATTGCCGTGTGCATCACCCGCTTTATTATAGTCAAAACTCAACCAAAAAGCAACACCGGTCGGAACAAACCGCGCTCACAGCGTGGTAAGCCATGCAATTATTCCGACAATTACTGATGATGTGATTCCGTAAACAAGCACCGGGCCGGCAAGGCTGAACAGCTCCGCTCCGACACCCATCACAAGCCCTTCACGCTTATGTTCCATTGCAGGCGCAACGATCGAGTTTGCAAACCCTGTTATCGGAACGACCGACCCTGCGCCCGCAATTGCACCGAGTTTATCGTAAACCCCGATTCCCGTGAGCAATGCACCTGCGAAAATCAAAACGATCGAAGTGAACGCCGCACGTTCCTGTTCCGCAAGGTTCAATACCGCCGTTCCGAAATCCCCTATAAGCTGCCCGATGCAGCAAATCGCACCGCCTGTCAGAAACGCAAGAATGCATTGGCTGAAGGTTTTGCTTTTCGGAACTTTGGCGTTCACTGTTTCACGGTATTTTCGGTGTTCAAGTTTTTCTTCCGGAGTGAGCCTTCGCCCGTGTTTTACCTCATTTGCCATCAGTTTGTTCCTCCTGCATTGCTGCCGCATTGATTATGAACGCGGGCAGTATAGGTTTTGTAGCGGATTTCCCTGTCATTGGTTCCCTGCTTCATGTTTTCATCCGCTCCGAATGCAGGCGGAAATATTGTGTTGGTCATGATGTTTTTTTCGTCAAACGGAATCATTATGCACCTCCGCGCAGACAAAACTTGCACCGCTGAACATGGACTCCGCTTTTTCTTCATACGAGTATGATTGTCCCGCAAAATACGCACCGAAAGCGAGTGCAAGCAGAATCAGAACCGCCGAAATAATGCGCCCTATACGCCCTCTTCCCGCTTTTGTCACTTCGATTGTTTTTTTATCATTCACCGCAGCACCGCTGCCGGCTGAAATACCAAATGTTTTTTTCAAAACACAAACCACCTTTCGCGGGCAACTTTTTTTCATCGCCCTTTGTTTGATTGTATTTTGCGAAAGATGTGAAAAAAATATTCATTATGAAACGCAATGCACCGCCGTATCCGACAGGCAGTGTTCTATTCCTCCGAAACAATGCGGCGCATTCTCAGCAGGGCACGTTTTTCGTATTTTGAAATTGTGCTTTGGCTTAAATCAAGCTTCAATGCGGTTTCTGCCTGCCCGAAATCGCATAAGTAGCGTAGATAAATGATTTTTTGTTCAATCGGCGGAAGTTTGCCCATCAATTTCAGGGCAAGCATATTTGCATTTGACCGCTCCTCAAAGTTTTCCGTTTGCAAGGTATTATTAAAATCATAAAGTTTTGTTTTTTCTTCATCAAGCGAAACGCATACGGAAGGTAACTCGATGCTGTCCGCACGCGAACCTGAGTAATCCGCATTTGAAACTCTATCGCCGCTGTCAATATGCAGCCTTTCGACTGCGCTGCGCGGAAGGCGAATCAAAGTGTTTTCGCGAATAAACCGACGTATTTCGCCCTCGATAAAGCGGAACGCATAGCTTGCAAAAGATACGCCTCGTGTTTTGTCAAAGCTTTTTGCAGCAATTATTAACCCAACCGAACCGGCCTGAACCAGTTCCTCCGGTTCCGCTCCGCGTCCGAAGAAACGCCTTGCAACTGCACGGACAAGCGGCAGGTTTTTCAAAATAAAACCGGCAAATTCATTTTCATCGGCATCGCAGTGAAATACATACTGCGGAGAATTATCCGCCGTGCAATGCTCCCCGCCGTTTTTTTGTTCAAAGTTCATATCAATCCGATGTTCGTGCGTTTATGTTTTGCACATTGATACTCGGACGTATCGCTTTTATTATTCCGTGTGTCTGTTCGATTGTATTCCTGCCGGAAATGCATTCCGAATCATTTTCGCTTTTTTCATCGTGCAAGTCGCTTTTGCTGTCCGCAATATCTTTGCAAACTGCCGAATAATCTGATTCCGAGAAGAATTTTTTAAGCGTGATACGAGTTCCGATATCGCGTCTTGACACAACGTCAACATCATCCATAAACGCTTCCATAACTGCGAAACCCATTCCCGATCTTTCCCCGTCCGCATCGGTCGTGAAAAACGGCTGCCGTGCCTGCTCAATATTCTCAATACCGCAGCCGAAATCCGTAATTGAAATAACCAGCAGTCTTCCGTCCAGCCTGCATTCCATGCGAACCGTGCCTTTCTTTTTTTTGTATCCGTGAACTATCGCATTCGTGACCGCTTCGCTGACGGCGGTTCGCACATCCGCAAGCTCCTCAAGTGTCGGGTCAAGCGGCATAATGAACGCCGCTGCAACCGAACGCGCAAGTGCCTCGTTTTCCGACAGGCTCAAAAATTCGAATTTTACAGTGTTCTTCATGATTCAAGCTCTCCTTTGCCGATATTCCGCAATTGAAAAAATACCCGCCATACGCAATATACGTTCGACTCTCCTGTTTGCATTGATGATTCTCAGCCGCCCGCCCCCTTTAGACACGACCTTATATCTGCCGAGCACGATCCCGATTCCGGAGCTGTCCATAAACGATACAGATTCAAGATCAAACGTCAGCAATTTATATCCGCCTCTTTCGAGTTCGGCATCAATTGCCTCGCGGATTTGTTTTGAATTGTGGTGATCAATCTCACCTGCAAGTGCAGCAATGAGTTCATCACCGCATTTTTCAATTGTCACATTCATTTTCGCTCATCCTCCATTGTCAATGAACTTTACTCAATTCAAGCCGTTTTTTCGGAAATGGGCCGTGGAACGAACCCTTTTGCGCCCAAAAGCCCGGTCGGTGTGTTCCGGACGGCTTTTCAATCCGTATTTGCCGAATGCCGTCACTTTTCTGATGCCCAATCGTCGATTGCCTTATGTTTATCACTGTTATTCGCAAGCCGCAGTCTTTCCTGCATCGAATCCGGGCGCATTCTGACTTGTTTTGTCTTGTTGCAAAAATCGATAAAATGGGTTATGATAAATGCAGAAATCCGACGGCCGAAAGCGGCACTGCATTAATTCCGCTTTTCGAAAGTCTTGTTTTTGAAGGGAAATCGGTATGGAGCGCATTGTTTTCAACTCCGACGGCAAAAGTATGCAATATGAAATGCTCATCGGAACATCGCTTGACGAATTCGGCATTGAAATTTGCCGTTTCTTGCCCTGCGGCAGAGTGTTTATTCTGACGGACAGCAATGTTGCGCCGCTTTTTCTTGAGGATGTGTCCGCCGTTCTCCGCGCATTCGGGATTGATGTTCTCAGCCTTGTTGTTTCGGCAGGCGAGGAGAATAAGCGGCTTGAAACAGTGCAAAGCATTCTTGCTTTTCTTTTAAAAGGCAATGCCTCCCGTTCGGACGTGCTGCTCTGTTTCGGAGGAGGAGTTATCGGCGATATGGGCGGGTTTGCTGCCTCCGTGTACATGCGCGGGATCAATTTTATCGCAATGCCGACAACCCTTATCGGCATGACCGACAGCTCCGTCGGCGGAAAAACCGGAGTGGATTTCTGCGGTGTCAAAAATGCAGTCGGCAGTTTTCACGCACCCGTGCTTGTTGTTTGCTGCACGGACTTTTTAAAAACCCTGCCTTTGCGCGAGCTGCACTCCGGCATCGGTGAAATAATCAAATATGCCGTTATCGGAGGCGACAGCATACTGAATCTGCTGCAAGGCGGCATTATTAACAACGCTGCGCTTATATCCGCCTGCTGCGAAATCAAACGTAAATTTGTTGAAGAAGATGAATTTGACAACGGCACGCGCCGCATTTTGAACCTTGGACATACATTCGGCCATGTTTTTGAAGCGGCAAGCTGTTTTTCACTCAGTCACGGTGAAGCTGTCGGACTCGGGCTCGCCGCTGCTGCGGATTTCGGTGAAAAACTCGGTTTCACAAAACGCGGCATCGCTCAAAAAATCATTTCACTGCTTCGTGAGCAGGGCTTGAAAACAAACTATGCGCCCTACTGTACCGAAACTGCCGCCGAACTGCTGCTGCATGACAAAAAGGGCGATCGCAGCGGCATAGATATGGTGTTCATCAAAGAATTCGGGCATGTGTTCACGCATCGCGTTTCAACTGAATCCGCAATCGCTTTTCTTAACAGTTTCTGTGTGTTTTGAGGCATTGCATATGAGCTGCGTTATTGTTTCGGCAAAAAAACTCATCGGCCGCATTGAGCCTCCCCCATACAAAAGCGAAGTGATACGACTTTTGATTCTTGCAGGGCTGTGCGGCATACGGCCGGCGGAGTTCGTTCATCTTCCGAATAATTGCGGTGAGGATATCAAAAATGCCGTCATTGCCGTGAATGATGCTTTTTTTAATACCGATGCCGAAAGCGGAAAAGTATCCCCTCTTTCGGTTCATGTCGGAGAATCCGCAACGCTGCTGAGGCTGCTGCTTCCTTCGCTCCTCCGACGGCACTCACAGGTTCGTTTTTTTGCCGGCTCAACCCTTCTTGAGCGAAATTTTGATGAGTTTAAAAGCTGTCTCGGCTGCCGTATCGAACGGCACAGCGAGTTCATTGAATTTACCCGTCGTGCCGAACATCTGCCGCTGTATTCATGCAGCGCAGCGGAGAGTTCACAGTTTGCAAGCGGCATGTTGATCCTGCTTGCGTCGGAAACTCTTTCCGGCAGTCAAAACGAGCTTTTCGAACTCGAAATAACGAACCCGTCCTCTCGGCCGTATATTGAACTTACGCTGGATGTTATCCGCCGATTTGGGTGCCGTATTGAACCGAATGACAAGAGCAGGTACCATCTTGCTCACGGAACACTGCGCCCGCCTTTTGGGTTTCCGTCCGCAGCTGCCTATTCATACGACTGCTCCTATGCCGCAAATTTCATTGCCGCAAACGCTCTCGGGTCGGAAGTTTGTCTTCCTCCGCCGTTGAACGGCGAAAAAAAACAGGCGGATTTTGCGATTCGCAAATTCGTTTTCAAAGACAATATCAATATTTCCAACTCTCCGGATCTGTTTCCGATTCTTTGCATATTGTCCTGCGGCAAAACAGGAAACACGGTTATTACAGGCACTGCCCGCCTTCGCGGAAAAGAAAGCGACCGCGTGAACGCAATGTTTGAATGCATTCGTTCCCTCGGCGGAAGTGCCGAATGCGGCGAAAACAACATCATAATTCACGGAACAGGAACGCTCTGCGGCGGAACGGTTGATTCTTTTCATGATCATCGCATCGTGATGGCAGCGGCAATTGCATCACTCATTTGCTCAAACCCCGTTGTGATTCGCGGCTTTGAAGCGGTGAACAAAAGCGCACCGCAGTTTTTCAACGATTTTCAGACTCTCGGAGGAACAGTGGTTGAATACGTTTGGTAATATTTTTCGTGTCGAAATCTTCGGTGAATCCCACGGCCCCGCTCTCGGCTGCACGCTGGACGGACTTCCCGCGGGTTTTCAGCCCGATCTTGAAGATATCGCCTTTGAGCTTTCACGGCGGCGTCCGCGGCAAAGCATCGAAAGCACCGCACGGCGTGAAGCGGATTCTTTTGAAATTCTTTCGGGTTTTTTCCGCGGCCGATTTACGGGAATGCCGCTGACCGCCGTTTTCCGCAATTCCGATGCGAAACCTGCAGATTACTGCGGTACCGCTGCACGTCCGTCCCATGCGGATTATGCAGCAAATCGGAAATACGGCGGGTATAACGACCCGCGCGGCGGCGGTGCATTTTCGGGGCGGCTGACTGCCCCGCTCGTTTTTGCCGGAGCGATTGCAAAGCAGCTTCTCCGTGAACACGGAATCCGAGTTTTCTCGCATGTTCTTCGTATCGGAAACATATCCGATTTGCGGTTTGAACCGTGCATGTGTGAGCAGCCGATGCTTGACCCGTTTTTTCCGCTTGTTGCCCCGAACAGGCGCAGTGCGTTTGAGGAGCTGTTTGAAAAGGCTGCCGCTGGCAAAACAAGCCTTGGCGGAATCGTTGAATGTGCCGCATTGCTCGAACCCGAATCGGCATTTTTCGGCGAACCGTTCTTTGACGGTGTTGAAAGCATGATTTCGCATATTGTGTTTTCAATTCCCGGAATTCACGGAATCGAATTCGGTGCGGGGTTCGGTTTTGCGGACCTTGACGGTGCCTCGGCAAACGACCGCATTCTTTCGGGCGGAAAAACAAAAACGAACAATTCCGGCGGAATTAACGGCGGCATTGCAAACGGTATGCCGATCGTGTTCCGTGCCTGTTTCCGCCCCGTTCCGACTGTTATGCGAGAGCAATTGAGCATTGATTTTGTCACGGGTGAGGAAACTGTTCTTACTCCCCGCGGACGTCACGACGTATGCATACTCCCGCGCGGATGTGCCGCCGTCGAGGCTGCCGCCGCAATCGCTCTGCTCGATCTTGTTTTCAGGCAGTAACGAATTCTCTGCACGCCGTAATATCCCTATATGTAAATTATTCGATTTAAGGAGCTTTATTATGAACGAATTGGACGGTTTCCGCGCCGAGATAGACCGAATCGATACCGAACTTGCGCGCCTTTTGGAGCTGCGGTTCGATTTGTGTGAAGAAATCGGGCGATATAAGCGCATGAACGGCTTGCCGATCGAAAACTGCGAACGGGAAAAAGAGCTCGTTGCCGCACGCACGGAGGGAATGCTTTCTCATCAAAGCGACGCCGTTGCAGTGTTCCGCATGATAATCCGCAGAGCAAAACGCATTCAAAAAGAAAAGCTTAATCTATATCTTGTCGGAATGCCCGGAAGCGGAAAATCACGCACGGCGCGACGCCTTGCAAGGGCAATTGAAAAACCCGTTGCCGACACCGATAAACTTATCATCGATAAACAGGGCATGTCAATTGATGAAATCTTTGATACACACGGCGAGGCCTTCTTCCGCGAGATTGAAAGCGAAACTCTGCTCGGCGTTGCGGAACGCGGCGGACATGTTGTTGCAACCGGAGGCGGAATACTGACTGTTGAGCGAAACATCCCAATAATCAAAGGCAGCGGAATCGTTGTTTTTTTGAACAGGGATATAAGCATACTGCTGAACGCAAAAACCGCCAACCGTCCCTTGATCCGCGGCGGACGCGAAGCCGTGCTCAAACTTTATGCCGAACGTATCGAAACCTACCGCAAATGTGCAGATCTTATTGTTAATCCGGACAGCGCCGGCTGCATCGGAAGAATTCTCGATTATTATAAAAGAATAACAGAATAATTGATTTTGCTTCCTTTTGAATTCCGCAATAAAACAGCGTCCCGAAAATTGCTTGCAAATGCGGGACGCTGTTGATGTATTAATTGCTGCCGCAGCACCTTTCACAGCTGCGCTTTGCAGGCAGATTCACCGTGAATTCAATCAATCCATCCTCTGTATTAACGGCAGAAACGCTTCCCCCGTGAACACGAACTATCTTTTTCACAAGTGCAAGCCCGAGGCCGTTGCCTTCACGCTTGTGTGATGTATCTCCCTGATAGAATTTTTCAAAAATGCGCTTCAGCGTTTCATCCGACATCGGCTCTCCCCGATTGGCGATTTTAAAGCTGAGCATGTCATCTTTTTCCTTCAGACTTATGTATATTATTTCTCCTTCCGGACTGAACTTTATTGCATTGTCAATAAGGTTTGACCAAACATTGCCGAGCAGTCCTTCAACCGCACAAAACTCAATGCTGTCCATATCCATTTCAAAGCCGATATTTTTTTCACTCCATTTGTTTTCCAAAAGCAGAATGGATTGGCGAACCTGTTCATCAACGCGATAGCTGCTCAGAGTGAACGGCATTGTCTGGTTTTCAATTTTTGTTATCATCAGGATATTTGAAACCAGCGTTGAAAGGCGGCGCGTACTTACAACAATGCGCTCCGTATATTCACTTCGTGCCTCAGCGGACAAACTTTCATCCTGAAGAAGCATCGCATAGCCTTCAATGGAGCTTAACGGAGTTTTAAATTCATGCGAAACGTTTGAAACAAAATCGTTGCGCAGCGTTTCGACTGCATTCAACTCGTCAACCATATGGTTAAAATCGCTGTATACGCGCCTGATGATTTCAAAATTGCTCTTGGTTTCCAGCTTCACGTCATAGTCCCCGTTCGCAACACGCTGCATTGCTGTGCTTAACGCATTAACCGGGCGCACAATGTTTCCGGAAAGTATCACCGTTATTGCAGTGCCGAGCAGCAGGCTCAAAACTGAAATGCCTGCAAGCACCGTGAATATTCCGACCCGCTGCGCCGTCCATATTCCGAGCCGGTAAAGCACGAACGTTAAGGACATTGCGATAATCAGAGTGCATGTGAGTATAATAAACACCACAAGCGTGAAATATGTTCGTATTTTTTTCTCATTTTTCAACTGCTGTGCAATATCAATAACATCTGTTTTTTTTCGTTTTGGATTCTGTTTTCCACCGCATGTCTCCGCTTTCTTTTCCGACGCACATCCCGATATGCGGTTTTTCTTTATTTCATCATGCGCCATGCCGTTTCACCGCCTTGTAGCCCAATCCGCGTATGGTAATGATTTCAAAATCGTCATTATCTCTGAACCTGTCGCGCAGCCTGTTGATGTGTACGTCAACCGTGCGCGGTTCGGTCTCGCTGTCCAACCCCCATATATCATCCATTAACTGCTGACGGGTGAATATTCTTCCCGGATATGCGGTCAATTTGTACAAAAGCATGAATTCTTTTTGCGGCAGAACCATGCTTTTGCCGTTTGCTGTCACCGTCATCGAGTCGTATTCAAGCACGGTGTTTCCTATTGTCTGCCTTCTGTCGCTGATCATTTGTGCACGCCGCAGCAAAGCACCCACGCGCAGCACCATTTCGTTAACGTTCACGGGTTTAACCATGTAATCATCCGTTCCCGAAGCAAAGCCCATCTGCATATCAACAAAAGAATCTTTTGCCGTGATCATCAGAATCGGTATCGTAATCCCGCTTTCGCGCAGACTTGAAGCCAGTTCATAACCGTTCATATTCGGCATCATAATATCCGAAATGATTAAATCAACATATTCCTTGTCCAGCACGTCAAGTGCCTCCTTGCCGTCGGAAACACATATTGCCGAATAACCGTGAAGAGTCAGAACACGATAGAACAATTGCCTGAGCTCAATATCATCCTCTGCAATAAGAATCTTAAACATAATTGTCAGCTGCCTCGCTTTCGTTTGAAATAAGCCTGAGAACTCACTTTTGGCGCAGAAACTGCGTGATTCGCGGTTTTTTTCTGCAAATACAGACTCAAATCAATATTATTTCTGTTACGTTTAGAATTACCTTTGTTTTGACGCGGCTTCCCGTCCGCTGCTTCCTGTGCCGTGTGCACTTTCAAGGGGCGTTTTTCCATCGTCAGTATTATTTTAGCACAAAAACATCAAGCGAATATTAATTATCGCCCGATTTTTGAAAAAAAGAGTGTTTTTTCGGCAGAGACGTCTGCTGTTTTCTTTTTCGACACAATTTGAATATCAACCGCTGTTCACACTCGGTTCACGTAAAGTTTGCGAAGAAGGATTAACATAACATCAGGAAAAGGAGGCAACCGCAATGAAAAGATCTTCCCAAACAGAAAAAAAGGTTTTCAGCTCTGCAAACGGCTTTGAAAAGAGACCGGCCGCCAAGAAAAATTGTGCGGATTACGGTTTTTGCGCCGCGCAGATTTTTATTGCATTGACCACAGCCGTATCACTTTTGTTCGCAAAGAAACTCGGCTGGAACCTTCGCGAAAACATGCTTATCTGCATCATGACATCCGTTCTTTTGTTCAGTCCGTGGCTTGCCGAGCATGTTCTCAAGGTTTCATTCCCGCCGATTCTGAAACTGCTGTTTATGCTGTTGATAATGGGCGGACCGATTTTCGGCAAGATATATAAATTTTACTATATAATTCCGTTTTGGGACAAATCGCTGCATGTCTCATCCGGCTTTCTTTTTGCAGTTATTGGCGCGGTGCTGCCGGACGTTTTGGACAGCGGCAACAAAAGCCATTCGCAGGCACTGAAGCTTGTGTCCGCTCTCAGCTTCACGCTTGCAATTGCCGCCGTGTGGGAATTTTACGAATACGCCATGGACACGTTTTTCGGAATGGATATGCAGCAGGATACAATTGTGTCCGGCATAAATTCCTATCTGTTAGGCAGCGAAAAAGGCGTTGCAGGTTCCGTTTCGGATATTCAATCCGTTATTGTCAACGGTGAAGAGTTGAGCATCAACGGCTACCTCGACATCGGGCTTATTGACACAATGCAGGACATGCTTGTTTGCACTCTCGGAGGAATTTGTTATTGCGTATGCTTCATACTTTGCGAGCACGGTGTCAAGCTCCTTGGCAAATTCAACAGTCTGCTTCCGTATCGCAGTTCCGCAATGCCGTGTTTCGACCGCAGCGGCATCTGCTCCGACGAAACCGGACGAACGGATGAAGAGTCAAAAACATCTGCGGCGTGAGTAATCGGCCTCCCAAAACGTACAAAGCTTCGGAATCTCAATCAAAAAACATTTACACGCAGCGGTTCCGAGGCTTTAATTTTCAATTGCCGGCTCATTTATTAATGATTCATTGTTATTTTAATATTATTCTTGTTAATTAAGATTTTTTTGAAATTAGCGTTTCATTCTCTTTCGGCTATTGAAATTTCGGTAATAATGCGGTATAATTAATCCAAATTTGAACATTGCAAGGGTTTGTTTTGCCTCAGCCTCGATGCAAAGCTTCCTTTTCTGTTTATTTTAACTGCAAAACCTTGTTTATTTAATGGCTTTGCCGCGATTTATTGCCGCTTTGCACTTTGCTGCAAGGCATTGAGCGATTCAGCCGGAGGTTCGATTTGATTATTTATCAAAAATCGAAATATTTTTCTGCCGAACAGGCACAGGATAATCTTACAGGGCTTTCCCCCCTGCTTGTTCGTGCGCTCCGTGCAAGAGGTGCCGTCACTCCGGAACAAATTGAAAAATTTCTTCACCCTTCCGCTGAAGATTTTCATGATCCGTTTCTTCTTCCAGATATGGACAAGGCCGTTCAAAGGATTCATGCTGCACTTGAGAACGGCGAAAGAATCTGCATTTTCGGAGATTACGATGTTGACGGCATTTGTTCAACCGCCATGCTCGTTGATTATTTTCATTCAGTCGGTGCAGATGTAGGCTATCATATTCCGTCGCGTCGGGAAGAAGGCTATGGTATGAGCCGCGGTGCAATCGACAAGCTGCATTCGTGCGGGGTGAACCTCATAATCACTGTTGACAACGGTATTTCCGCCGCCGATGAAATCAGCTATTGCAGCGAACTCGGCATTGATGTTATTGTGACGGATCATCACATTCCGCCCGAAACCGTTCCGAAATGCACCGCCGTTGTCTGCCACACGGTCAGCAATTCACAGTATCCGAATTCAATCCTCTGCGGTGCGGGCATTGCCTTTAAATTGCTCCACGCTCTCGCCGGACTTGAAGCTGCAATGCAATATGTTTCCCTTGCGGGGCTTGCCTCGGTTGCAGACGTTGTTCCGTTGCTTGACGAAAACCGTGTTTTTGTTAAGTTGGGGCTTGATGCGATAAACAGCGGCAATTGCTGCAACGGGCTTTACCGTCTTTTGAACGGTGTTCCCACTGCACGTCGGCCGTATAATGCATGCACTCTCGGCTTTGCTGTTGCCCCGCGGCTTAACGCCTCCGGGCGAATGAGCGATGCTTCACTCGGAGTTGAGCTTTTTCTTTGCCGCGACCCCAATCGTGCCGACGAGATAATCGCCCGCCTTAACAAGCTCAACGAGCTGCGTCAGCAGGATGAAGCAAACATTCTTAACGATGCAATTCGCCGTCTTGAACCCTGCGACCTTTCGGACACAAGAGCAATCGTCCTCCGTTCCGAAACATGGAATGCCGGTGTTATCGGCATTGCCGCTTCACGCATTGCAGAAATGTATCACCGCCCGACGATACTGTTTTCGGAATCCGACGGAATACTCAAGGGCTCTGCGCGATCAATAGACGGAGTCAACATTCATGAGGTGCTTTGTTGCTGCCGTGAATTTTTCGTTCGTTTCGGCGGCCATGCAAAAGCGGCCGGAATAACAATGGAATCCGCATTTTTTGAGGATTTTCGCTTAAAACTCAACGCTTGCCTTAAAACAGGCTACGATGACTCCGTGTTCATCCCGTGCAAACGATACGAATTCGATATTCCGCTTGAGCAGGTCACCGGAGAATTGATTGCCGAACTGACCCGCCTCGCCCCGTTCGGAGAGAGCAACCCTTCCCCCGTCTTCCGCTCCCGCCATGTGGCCGTGAGCAGGCTGCGCCGCTTCGGCAGCGATGCTCAACACACAAAAATGGACGTAAGCCCGAGCATTTCGAGCTCTGCGGCTCCGTTGGATGCAGTTTGGTTTGCCTCGGCCGCAAGTTATTATCGGCTGCTGAATGCCGACACGGTTGATATGCTTTATACGCCCGGCATCAATAATTGGAACGGTTTTGACAGCATTCAGCTTCGCGTTGTTTCCGCAAAAGCGGAGCAGCCGCGTGACATCGATGCCTATATTGAAAAAGGTATGCGCTATTTCTGCAACGGTTTGCTTGAAAACCTGTCTTATCGGCTGTCCGAACCGGAGCAGCTCCCGGAAATATGCGAAACAACCCTCGCCGAGCTTTGTTCCCGCTCTATATCCGGTTTGCTTGTGCTTGTTTTTTCTGTTGAATCCGCCAAAAAGATTCTTGACGAAATTCGCAGCAGTCAAATCGGCAATGTTGACATTTGTTACTCTTGCGTTGCGGATTCACCCGTTTGCTGCAACACCGTTTTGCTTGCACCGCAGCTTGCAAATCTGCCTGCATTCGGGTTCAGCAAGGTCGTTTTCTACGACAATCCCCCTTGCAGCGGTGTTTACACGGCGGTTTCACGCCGAATGAGTTCCGCTTCAATGCTTCGGATGCCGTGCACGAACAGCGACTTCGGCAGGGTCGCACTGCATTTTGCCTGCGATCGCGATTTCATGGTTTGCAGCTACAAGCTTGTGCAGTCAATTCTTGCTGCTTCACCCTGTTCTCAGGGGGAGCTTTGCGGCAAGATGTCCAACAAGCTGAACGTTCCTGTTTACTGTGCGCTGTTCGCCGTTCGGGTATTTATCGAGCTTGGCTTTATCGAATTCACTCCGGGCGGTGCGCTGCGGAACAGCAGCGAAATTCGGCCTGCGCCGCTGTGCGCCAGCACTTTATATTCCGCTGTCGAACGTTTGCGCACGCGCAATTTCCCGGACTCGGAGCAGGATGATTCCGATGAATAAGTTTTCAGTTTTATGCCGATATAGGCTGACTCGGTTTATTCGGCAAAAATTTCAGTATTTTTCAATAACAGCAAACAAACATTCCCGCTGTATAAGCCGTGCGGGGATGAAACGAAAGGAACAGATTTAACCATGATTATCAACGAAACCGAACTGATTGCAACGATTCGCAGTATTCCCGATTTTCCGAAAGAGGGCATACTCTTCCGCGATATCACCACACTGCTTAAGAATGCCGATGCATACGAAACGCTTGTTGAAGCCATTGCCGAGAATCTTCGCCCGCTTGATGTTGACATCGTTATCGGTCCGGAAGCACGCGGTTTTGTTATCGGCTCCGCCGTTGCATATGCGGTTCATGCAGGTTTTGTTCTTGCCCGGAAACCCGGAAAGCTCCCCTGCGAGGTAAATTCCGTGTCATACGGACTTGAATACGGCTCCGACCGCCTTGAAATTCACAAAGACGCAATTCTTCCGGGGCAGCGCGTTGCAATCGTTGACGACCTGCTTGCAACCGGCGGAACAGCAAAAGCTGTTATCGACCTTGTGGAAAAAATGGGGGCAAAAGTTGTTGCTGCTGATTTTGCAATCGAACTTACCGATCTCGGCGGTGCCGACCTGCTCCGTGATTATAATGTTTACTCAGTTATCAAATACTGATATCAAAGATAACTCTCGCGAATGAATGTTCCCGGCAATGCCCGTTTCGGAACCTTTTGCGAACCTTCTTCCGAGAACTCCGACTCGGCACTTTGCCGATTTGACAGAGCCAACCGTTCGGCGCGGGCCGCGTGCCTGCGCCGAATGCATTTTTTGCTTTTTGAACGGTGCCGAACGTTCATTTCTGCAAAATTTATCAAAGGTAAAATTTAGCCAAAGGTGGGTGTGCTATGGACAGATTGACCGCTGCCTTCGAAAAAAAGTTTCCGAAGGAAAAAACCGAATTATTAGTAAAGGCAATTAATTTTGCAAAATCGGTTCATGCTGACCAAAAACGCGAATCGCAGGAACCTTATTATATTCATCCCGAAGCCGTTGCGCTCATTCTGCTCGATATGGACATGGATGCAGACACGGTCATTGCGGGTCTGCTTCATGATACGGTTGAGGATGGGCACGATATCACCGTTGAAAAAATTGCACAGATGTTCGGCAAGGACATTGCCCGAATGGTGGACGGCGTTACCAAGCTGACCAACAGCAATCTTTCCCACATGCTGTCGAAAGAAGACAGACAGGCCGAAAATCTGCGCAAAATGTTCCTTGCAATTGCAAACGATGTTCGCGTTGTTGTTATCAAGCTTGCGGACAGACTGCATAACATGCGCACACTCGGTTATTGTTCAAAGGAAAAGCGTGTTCGCAAAGCACGGGAAACCATGGATGTTTACGCCCCCCTTGCGGACAGGTTCGGAATGGGTGCGATAAAAGTCGAACTTGAGGATTTATCGTTCAGCTATCTGATGCCCGAAGAATGCCGCCGCCTTCAGTCCCTTATCGAACCGAAGCAGGAAGAACGCATGGGACTGCTCAAAAAAGCCATGCACAAGCTTGAAATTGCACTTAAGGATGCCGGAATCAAAGCGGAAGTCAGCGGACGCAGAAAGCATATTTACAGCATCTATCGCAAGCTGAACATAAAAAAAGTCGGACTGAACGAGATTTATGATCTTGTTGCACTTCGCATAATTGTTGATACCGTGCAGGACTGTTACGGTGCGCTCGGCATTGTTCACTCGCTTTGGCGTCCCTTCCCCGGCAGGTTCAAAGATTACATTTCAATGCCTAAAACCAACATGTACCGTTCTTTGCACACGACGCTTTTCAGTGATCTCGGAATGCCGTTTGAGGTGCAGATTCGCACTTGGGAAATGCACCGCACTGCCGAATACGGTATTGCCGCACACTGGATGTATAAAGAGGGCAGAACACGGCAGGATGAGCTGGACACAAAGCTTGCGTGGCTGCGTCAACTTGTTGACTACGATTCCGATGCAAACTCAACAAAGGAATACGTTGACAACGTTCGACACGATTTTTTCTCCGACTATGTTTTTGTTCTGACTCCGAACGGCGAGATTATCGACCTGCCTCTGGGCTCAACGCCCGTTGATTTTGCTTACCGTATTCATTCGAACGTCGGCAACCACACACAGCACGCAAAAGTCAACGGTGCGCTTGTAAAGCTTGACTGCAAGCTTAAAACCCACGATGTTGTTGAAATCATTACGAACCCACAGGCAACGCCGAGCCGCGACTGGCTTAACTTTGTAAAAACATCCCAAGCCAAAGCAAAAATCAAACAATGGTTCAAAAAGGCGAATCGTGAAGAAAATATTGTCCGCGGCAAAGAAATGCTTGCCGATGCCGCAAGACGACAGGGGCAGAAGCTTGCCGACCTTACGAAGGCCGAATTGTGCAAACCTCTGTTGAAACGCTTTTCCATGAACGAAATGGATGATATTTATGCAGCCATAGGCTACGGCGGAATCACAACCGGGCAGGCATTGCATAAACTGATGGAAGCCCGGCGAAAAGTTCAGCGCGAGGAGGAGCTTGCACGCAAACTTGAAGAGCAGGAACACGCTCCCGCAAAAAGTTTTGACGCAAACGGAAGAGCCGTCATTGTCAAAGGCGAGGCCAACATGGTTGTTCGCTTTGCACAATGCTGTTCTCCCCTGCCCGGCGATGAAATTTTCGGATATATCACGCGCGGCAGAGGTGTTTCGATTCACAGCAGAAACTGCCCGAATGCCGCAGCACTGCTTGCCGATGCGGACAGGATAATCGATGTTTCATGGGCGGACGGCGAAAGTGCAAAATTCCCCGTAACAATTCATATCGTCGCTTCGGAACGCGTCGGGCTGCTGATGGATATTTCACAGATGCTGATGAACATGAAAATCAACATCAATCTTGTCAACGCAAAGCCTGTTGAGGACGGCACAATGATCGAAGCCACAATGGGGTTTCAGGTCCAAAACGCCGAGCATCTCGACAGCATTATAAAAAATCTTATGAAAATTAACGGTGTAAAATCCGTTTCAAGGGTGAGATCCGTATGAGAGCTGTTGTTCAAAGAGTCCGCCGCGCAAGCGTTTCCGTCGCCGGCGAATGTGTCGGCAAAATCGAAAGAGGGCTGCTTTTGCTTATCGGCATAGAACCTTCCGATGCGCAGAGCGACATTGACTATATCGTTAAAAAATGTACTCAACTCCGCATTTTTGAAGATGCAGACGGCAAGATGAACCTTTCCGCCGGTGAACTCGGGTATGAAATTCTGCTGATTTCACAGTTCACGCTTTTCGGCGATGCCCGTAAAGGCAACCGCCCGAGTTTTATTGCTGCCGCTCGTCCCGAAACGGCGATCCCCGTCTACAAAAAGCTCATCGACGCTTTTCGCACTCAGCTGCACACCGAAACGGGTATTTTCGGCGCGGATATGCAGGTTGAGCTTGTCAACGACGGTCCGGTCACGATCCTGCTGGACAGCAAAAAAACGTTTTAATTTCGCTATATTCAGTCTATGTTTAAAAAGGAGAAAAGCCGCATGAAAATTCTTTGTGTCCCAACCGGTCCGCTTTCCGTAAATACCTATATCGTTTTTAACGAATCCGCCGAAACATTGTCAAATTCCGAAAGGATTCCCTGTGTTGTTATCGATCCGGCGAATTCGCACAAGGTGGTTGAAGTTCTAAATCAAAACAACCTGCACTGCACCCATATTCTGCTGACGCACGGTCATTTTGATCACACAATGGGCGTTGCGGAATTGAAATCGCATGAAAACGCACTTGTTGCAATTCACGAAGCGGATGCGGGCGCACTTGCAGGCGGAAAAGCAAGCCTTGCCTACCTCGGCGGTGCGCTTGTGAAGCCCTGCAAAGTGGACATCATCCCCCACGGCGGCGAATGCTTCACCGCTGCCGGCATTGAATTCAGCGTTCTGCACACCCCGGGGCATACCAAGGGCGGCGTATGCTATGTTATCGAAAAAGAACGTGTGATTTTTTCCGGCGACACGCTTTTCCGTCTCAGCGTGGGAAGAACCGATCTTGACGGCGGTGACAATGATGCACTTTACAACTCCCTGCTCCTGCTGACAGGCAGGCTGAAAGGCGATTACCGCGTATTCCCCGGCCACATGGGTGAAACAACCTTGGATTTCGAACGGAAACACAATCCGTATCTGCGCGGCGGCGGAAACCAAGACTATTGACGGAAAATACAGAAAACGCCGCAGCTGCATTAAAGAGGCAAACAATATGCTTTTATTCACAAACAGACAGGATTTTTTTAACGATATATGCGAAGAAATACGGCTTTTTCTGCCCGGTGAGGAGATATCTCCCGTTTTGTCCCCCGCTGAAATTCACGCAGCGGGCGCGGGCGAAAAGACGCTGAGTGTTGTGCTTTCAAACGACGGAACGGATTTTTTTGCCGAAGCCGCCTTTGTTTCGAACGGTCGGGAGCATTCATACTCATGCCGAACGCCCTTTCGCAATGATGATTCAATTATTGAAAAGCGTTTTTCAAAACGCTGCATTAAAATCGCTGTCTTCCGCGCAATGCGAAAGGCATACCCCGATGCGCACCTCCCGTGGGGCTCTCTGACAGGTATACGCCCGACGCGCCTGCTGCGCGAGCTTCAGCACAGCTGCGGTCCTGCCGAAGCCAAAAGCATGATGTTGAACGATTTTGACGTCACGCCGCAAAAGTTTGCGCTTGCTGAGAGGATAGTTTCCGTTCAGGAACCGATTTTTGCTTCCGTGCGGAAAAACGATGTTGATGTTTATATCGGCATTCCGTTCTGCCGCACACGCTGCCTGTATTGCTCTTTTGCTTCACGGCTCCGCACGGCAAAGACGGACATGCAGCCCTATCTTGCCGCACTGAAGACGGATATTGCAAACGGTGCGCAAATGGTTCGCGAACTCGGGCTGAATATTCGTGCGCTGTATCTCGGCGGCGGAACGCCCACCGTGCTGACCGCAGACGAGCTGCGCGATCTTTTGGATTTTGCAGAGGAGGCCTATAATATTGCACCCGGCACGGAGTTCACGGTTGAAGCCGGACGGCCGGATACGATAACAGCTGAAAAGCTTCGCATCATCAAGCAGCGCGGCGCAACGCGCATATCCGTAAATCCGCAAACGATGTGCGATAAAACATTGCAGCTTGTCGGCCGCGATCACACATCCGAGGATATCAAGGCGTGTTTCAACCTTGCGCGGGATATCGGTTTTGATTCAATCAACATGGATCTTATCGCCGGTTTGCCGGGCGAAACGGCAGCTGACATGCAGCATTCCGTAAACGCACTCGTTGAGCTTTCTCCGGAGTGTCTGACAGTTCACACGCTTGCAATAAAGCGTTCTTCCCGTCTGCGTGAAAATCTTTCCGAATACGCTCTTCCCGATGTTTCGGAAGTTGAAAAAATGACCGAAATCGGTGCGCTCGGTGCTGAAGAAACGGGTATGCTTCCTTATTATATGTACCGTCAAAAATACATGGCGGGCAACATGGAAAACGTCGGCTATGCAAAACCTGGCAGCATCTGCATCTACAACATCGATATGATGGAGGATTCGCTGAGTATCATTGCTCACGGTGCGGGCGCAATGAACAAACGCGTTTTCCCGAGCGGCGGAAGAATCGAACGCGTCCCGAACCCCAAGGATATTGAAACATATATTTCAAAACTGCAAAAAACTCATGCCGACAGGCTTGCACTCTTTTGCAATGAATAAATGCAGCGAACAGCGTTCCGCATCACCCGAAACCGTCAGATGCGGAACGTATTGAATTATTAATATTTCATTTCAATTATATAAGAACTTTTGTGATTTTAAATTCTTTTGTCACAGTTGCAAGTATTTTCTCTGAGCAGATTATATATATTCATTTTATACTCAAAAAAATGTTGAAATTCGTATGGTCTTGCGGTATAATGTATGCGAGCGAGCGGGATAATACTTGGCTCTGTGCGTTTTCCCGTCTCCCATTCACTCGGTTGTGCGTTTCGGCTCGGTCAGCAACGTGCGCTGAATAACCTGAATCTACGGACTATATTCACACCCCAAATTCTCTCAATTCAGTGTTAGTTTTGCCCCTTTCCGGCGCCGCCGTTTTCCGCAGTGCTGCGGCAATGCCTTCGGGCTGCTGCGGTTCATATGAAGTTTGTTTTTTATTTTTAAAATATTCAGGAGGTTTTTCAATGAAGAACATCAAGAAGCTGCTCTCTCTGCTGCTTTGCGGAATCATGCTTTTCGGCATGTTCCCCGCGTCCCTCTTTGCAGCGGACGGAGACACGGGCGACGGTTCCGGAACCATATCCGAAACGTTCGTTCCCAAAATCACATGGAAGAGAACGTTCGAATACGAACATCGCCATGATACTGCGGCAAATCAGCATACAAATCTCGGCGGACTTTATGCGGGCGATAAAACAGCTTATCTCACAACAACAGCCGACCCCAATAACACTGCCGATTATTTAAATAAGGTTCATTGGGGCTGGGCGGACTTTTCCGAGCATTTTAACGGTAGAACCGATGATGTTGACGATTCCGCACACAAAGTTTGGGACTACGGTCACACCGATGTTCAATACGCCGACCCGGTGAAGAATTCGATCACCAACCCCATTTACACTACAAATACCATAGGCGGCGTCGGCATCATTCCCTATGCCCCGAGCGCAGGCGATCAGGCGATTTTTGCGGCAACATGGAACAACAGAGCCGCTGATGAATTTCAAACTTCCAGTGTTGACGGAACTAACGGCACCAGTCTTATTACCGTCAAGAAGGGACAAATGGATATCGGCTACCGCAAATCCTACACCGCACGCAGGTTCTCGGGTTCGTTCGTGTGGCCCGAAGGTTACACGCTTTCCGACTCCATCGAACTCGTTTCCAAAAACGATTCCTACTATCAGGAGATTTATGACGCAATCAACAACGACGAAAATCTTAAAGCAGCTTTCGGCGGCAAGAAAGTTGTTGCAATCAATGATGATATGTTCGTGTTCGTCTATAAGGACGGCGACCAACTGACTGAAAACAATTACTCCGATTATCTTGCATTCTTTGCAGGCACGGCGGGCAAGGGTGTTTGGTCCTGGCCGAATGCAGACCCTCAGGACACCAACCACGGCGGTTCCGGCTACGGTTGGGGCGGCGAATGGAACGTTACCGAACCTGCAACCTACGGCGACAAATATGCTTCAAAGGCGTTTTACAAGGTTCTTCCGAATCTTGACACCGCCGGTGCGAACAGAAGCAACTCCATGCTCTCCGAAAAGCTTATCGGAAAAGAAGCTACAAGCACCACGGCGGCAACCGCCGGTATGATGGCGCTTTCCGATTACTGGTATTCCTTCATGGACGGCAACGCAATTTCCGCCGTTCTGAACAACAAATACGGCACAACCGGCATCAAGGCGGGCGACACCGTTCATATCGACATTTACTGCATCGATATGGAAAAGGTCGGCGGTATGGACGAGCTTGAAATCAGGCTCACAAGGCAGAAGCCCACCACCTCCACCGTTAAGGTTCGCTATTGGCTGAATGAAGTCGGAGAAATCACCGGCAACAAAAATTACCTCGGCGAAACCACTATGACCGGACAGACCATCGGCTCCCAAATTACCCTTGTTAACGGTACGGATGTTAACCAGCTTAACCATAAGCGTGCAGCCGCAATCAAAGAGAACGGCGGCGGCGATGTTTCGGACGGCAGTCAGCAGGCACCCGTTCCGTTTACCGTCAAGGAGAATTCCGAAGAAAACATCATCGATGTTGTTTATCTCTCCGCCGGTGCGCAGATCGTGCATTTTTATGCGGGTAACAAAACCTATGCCTATACCGGACAGCCCTTCACGGTTTCCGATGTGACAATCAAGCAGAGCAGCTATGCGGACATTGTTGTTGAAGATTCTGTCAACACAACAACGCAGCAGCTCAATGAACCCACTCAATACTCGTGGCAGCAAGCCAACTATGCTAAAAGGTTTACAGCAACGGAGACCCGGATCCTCCCCGGTATTTATCCCGTGACCTTCAGCCAAACGCCGATAATTGTTAATGACCAGAATTCTGATCAGCATTTGACCAACTACACGGTTTACACCCATCCCGGTTCGCTGACCATTACCTATGCCCCCTCGGCAAAGGTATTTACCTATGACTTTGGCGTTCAAAACAGCTACTCCGAACTTTTGAACGATGTTGAAAAGAGCGCAGCGGAAATTAAGGTTCTTGACTCTTCAAAGACCTATGTTTCCTATGATAAATCCACAAACGCCCTGCTTTACACTCCGCAGAGCGTGAACAGCGGTGAAACCATTGACCTTGCGCTTGTCTTCGCAGGCGGCTATCAGGTCAAAAAATCCATCACCTTCCTTCCCGCCACAAATGTTCTTTACGAAGAGAACTTTATGACCAACCGCGGCGGGACGCACGGCGAATGGAAAGCCGAAGGCACAAACAACACCGCGACCGTTGTTAAGGACAACGAAAACAGCGTTTACGGCTATGCCGATGCATACAAAGGCTTTGCCGACTACAGCAACGGCGGCGCACTGAAAGCAACACTCGATTTGAAAGGCGGCAAACGCGCCTACACAACCGATGCCGTTGAATTCAGTTTCAGCGGAACGGGTTTTGACATTATTTCCGAATGCGGCACCGATACGGGACTTCTTCTCGTTGCACTGTCCAAGGGAGGCAAGCCGTTCAAGGTTTATATCGTTGACACCTATTTCTGCGGCGATAACAGTATTGGCGGCAATCCCATTATCACGGGCCCCGGCATCCTTGATTATCAGGTTCCCGTTGTTCGCGCAATGAATCTTGTACGCGCAGATTACAGCGTTCGAATCCTCGGCTACCTCACCAATACTGCCGGTGCGATCGTCGGCCCTGCAAACCCGACACCTTGGGACGGCGGCGAAACCGGTGCGGCAGGCAGTACGCGCGGAGCGAACGGCATTGACACGAACCGAATCCTGCGCGAAGCGGGACTGAAGGAATTCATCGGCTGCGAAGTCGAAACCTCCTTCATGGACGAAAACAGCGTTCTTAACGGCGGCACGGGCATTGCGGCAAAGAACAGTCGGAACAGGACTTTCGGCAAGCGCGATGCAGCAGCTGCGCAGACCGCAAACGTTTATCTCGATGCGTTCCGCGTTTATCAGCCCCTTGAGAATGAGAATGAAGTAAATTATGCCGATAAAGAAAAGGGTCTTAAGTACGCTCCCGTTTATGACTATGTTAAGAACAGTGCGAACTCGATCGGATCTGAAATTCTTCCCAATTCCATGGTCTATGTTGAATATGACGGAGACACCGGCATTGCAAACATCGCGAAATATCAGGATCGCGGCCCGCAGAACGAGGTCTATCTCACCAACGGCAACTATATCGGATTCGTTCTTGAAGGTTACACCGGAACCGAAAAAGTTATGATCAGTGCAAAGGCCGTTGCCGGTGATCCCGTGCTCGGTTATCTCGATACAAATGCTCTCGAAGGCACGAAAATCTCCTCCGGCATGAAGATGACCGAAATGTACTATGATGTTACGGCTTACGTACGTCCGTACGACAGCACGAAGTATGTGCTTGTTCTCGGCAATATTGCCGATGCAGCTGCGGAAACAAGATCCATCCTGTCCGTCAGCGGCATTAAGCTTGCAAACCACATCATCCCCGCCACAAGCACACAGATCGCGGCAGATATCGCAAGCCTTGTTACCCTTGCATATCAGCCCGTTGAAGAACCCGTGTTCACGCCCGAAAGGTTCGAACTCCGCTACAGCGGTCGCGCACTTGCAGGTTGGTTCACAAGAATCAGCGTTAAAACATCCACGGATGTTGACCATGTCAGCGTTTACAGGCTTGCGGACGACGGTTCACTTGTTCCTGTACGCGAGAACATGCGCCCGATGAACAGCCTGTTCACCTATTTCGGCTGGATGGATTACTACGCCTTCAGCCTCACCGTTCGCGCTCCGCGCCGCGGAATGACGGATACATATTACATCTTTGCCTATGATGCAAACGGTGTTGCGAGTGAGCCCGCAATTGCTTCCATCACCGGCAGATAAGGAGAATACCCGTGAAAAAAACTTATGTAAAGCCCGAACTCGATGTTATTGAGTTTGACCTCGGCGAAGCGATTGCAGCCTCTCAATGTGTTGCACAAGCGTACAATCACGACCGAACGAGTTGTCAGCTGCTCCCGCCGTTTAACACTATCTTCTCCGATTCGGATTCCACAAAGCTGTTCGGCGAAGGAGAGATTCAATGCAGCGTTACCGTTGAAGGCTACTGCTACTTTACAGTGAACGAAACAATGGTATTTGCGTCCTAACACCACCCACCGACGCGTCTGCGCGCAATGCGCGCAGACGCGTTTTGAAGTTTTTGAGATGAAAAAGCATTTTTTCTATCGTTTTCGTTTTGCGGGCAAAGTTTTCGAGATTCATTCGGAAGCGGAACTTGATGTTGATGCGCGAAGTGCGTTGTTTTGGGAGACTGAATACTTTGAAAGCTCCGAAACCGCTGACTGCGTAATTCAAGTTCGGCGGGCCGAACCGCCTGCCGCCTGCGGAAAACTCGTTTATGAAAACGCATTCTTCAGGCTGTTTGAAAGCGGCGAAGGCTTTTTGCAGCAAACGCTTGACAGAGCCGCGCTTGAGCGCGGGGAAAAGCGCGCAATGCTTGCTTCCCGCTTCGGCGGCGCATTGAGCGAAAGCGCACTTGATGTTAATGCGCTCAACATTGATAACGCGCTTAATATCGAAGTTTTTCTTCCGAAGGATTTCCCGCCGGAGCAGGAGTGTATGCAGCAGATTTGGCAGAGCATCAACCTGCCCTTCCAGCTGCTGCAAAGGGGCATTTTTACCCTGCATTCCGCAGCGGTTCAAACCCGATTCGGAGCAATACTTTTTTGCGGGCGTTCCGGAATCGGAAAATCCACGCAGGCGAATCTTTGGAAGGAGTATGAAAACGCTTTGATTCTCAACGGGGATCGATGCGCTGTCGGCTTTGTTGACGGCGCGGCAAATGCTTTCGGACTGCCGTTTTGCGGCACAAGCGGCATTTGCTTAAACTTTTCTCTGCCGATTGCCGCAATTATTTCGCTCGGACAGGCTCCGAAAAACAGAATCACCCGCCTTTCGGGTGTTCGTGCTTTGAGGGCAATGATGAGCAATATTGTCGGGCTTTACGGCGGAGCGATGCGCGAAAGCCATGCGGAACTCTTTTTCCGCGCGGCAGAGTGCATTCCCATTTTTGAGCTGCACTGCACGGCGGACTCCCGCGCGGTTCGGCTGCTGAAAGAAACACTGGAAGGAGGTGAATGAAGTGAAATATGCGGAGTATGTGAACAGGCTTTTTGCAAAGAGCGCAAAAAGGGGCATTCCGCTTTCCGGAACGTTTGAGCTTACGGCGCGCTGCAATCTCCGCTGCCGCATGTGCTATATCCATCGCGAAGAAAATGACGGCGAAATCAAAACGGACGAATTTTCCTCGGAGGAATGGCTGAACATTGCAAAGGAAGCGCAGCAATGCGGCATGTTGTTTTTGCTGCTGACCGGAGGCGAGCCTTTTATTCGGCCCGATTTTGAAGAAATCTATCGCCGATGCCGTGAACTCGGCATTATCGTTTCGATAAACACAAACGGAACGATGATCGGCGAAAAACAGGTCGAATTGCTCCGAAAGCTCCCGCCGCAGAGGGTGAATATCACGCTTTACGGAGCATCCGAAGCAACCTATGAAAAACTTTGCCGCAGCGGCAGTGCTTTTGAAAGAGCCTACCGTGCGGTTGCAATGCTCACGGAAGCGGGTGTTCCCGTCAAGATAAACTATTCTGTAACACCGTACAATATTGGAGATCTTGACGCTGTTGAACGCTTTGCAAATGAGCATAATCTGCCGCTGCAGGCGGCAACGTATATGTTCCCGCCCGTCCGTGCTGATGAGAACTCCGAAATTTCTCCCTGTAAAATCGGCGAATGCGAAACCTGCGAAAGGTTCACGCCGGAGGAATCCGCTGCCGCAAGGTGGGCGCACGAGCTGCGAACGCTTGACCCGGCGATTATTGAAAAACGTGCGGAAGCTGTTGCACTCAACACGGATATTCCGTCTGCCGAAACGGAGTGCGGCGACATTCCGACAGAGCGTATACGCTGTCGTGCGGGAGCTGCGGCGTTTTGGATCACATACAACGGGCAGCTTCGCCCCTGCGGAATGATGTGCGAACCGTCCGCTTCGCTGAAAGAACGCGGATTTTCCGCCGCATGGAACGACATTCGGGCAATGCGCGAAAACATCATGGTTCCGGCAAAATGCACCGCTTGCCGTTTTCGCAATATCTGTGAAGCTTGTCCCGCCGTTTGTTTTGCCGAAAACGGGCGATTCGATGCAGAACCGACCTTTATGTGCAAAAAAATGGACGCATATACACGGCTTGCAGCAGAATATCACAAAAGAAGATAATTACGGAGGGAGCTTATGCAAATAAGCAAAAATTACGTTTTAAGAACAATTGCCGGAGACAACCTTTTGGTGCCGCTTGGGGGAAGCAGCACGGAAACAAAGGGAATGATTTTGCTTAATGAACTGTCGTTGTTTGTTTATGAGTCAATTCAAAAAGGACAAACGGAGGATGAAATCCTTTCGCGCATTCTTGATGAATATGATGTTGAGATCCCTCAGGCGGCGGCTGATTTGGGTGAAATTATCTCCGAGTTCACGAAACTGGGCATAATTAAATGATTTAAACCGAGCTTTACCGCATCATTACGGTTTAAATTTGTTTAAGCAATCCATCAGTCTATTATTGAAAGGAAAATAATATGAGGGTAAATACGATAAAAAAAATCATCGCTGCAATTCTCGCCGCAGTGTTCTGCTTCGGCGTTCTGCCGTCACGGAGCTTTTTCAACACTCTTTCCGCCGTTGTTAAGGCTGCGAACGCGGATTCGCTAAACGAGGCATATGCGGACGGCACTTCGCTGATGCCTATCGGCCCGGCATTCACGGTTGACACGCTGCTCAGCTGGGAACCGACAAACGATCCGGATTCCGACTACTCAAGATCCGTTGTTCCCCTTGCAGACAGATACACGGGATTCACGGTCAACGACTATGCAAACCCCGATGCTAAACTCATGGTTTGCTCCCTTGCAAACTCCAAACACGATGCAACAAACGCACAGGGGCAGGAAAGCTTTTCAAGCTATGCCTTTAACTACTGGCAGTACGCAACCTCCTTTGTGTACTGGTCCGGCTCAAAACGAGGGCAGGTCGTTGTGCCGACAGGTGAATTCACCGATGCGGCGCACACAAACGGCGTTCCCGTCATGGGCACGATTTTCTTCGACTGGGGCGGCGATTCCTCCGTTGTGGAGAACTTTGTTCGCAATTACAGAAGCGTTGCGGACAAGCTGATTGAAGTTATGGAATATTACGGCTTCGACGGTTATTTCTTCAATGAAGAAACCGCCGTCGACTACACAACCGCCGGTAATCTCAGAAGCATGATAGCATATATGCGTCAGCAAAGGCCGACCATGCTTATCGGCTGGTACGATTCAATCACCGACAGCGGCAATCTCAGCTATCAGGATGCCGTTAACGGCAGCAACAGCGGCTGGGTTTCCGCAGGCGTTAACGAGTTCTTTATGAACTACAATTGGACGACTCAAGATGTCAACACGACCGTTTCCACCATGCAAGGTCTCGGCAAAAGCCAATACGAGGCCTTTGCGGGGCTTGATGTTCAGCAGAACTGCATGAACACATATTTCAGCTCAAATTATCTGCTCAATAACAACAAATTGAAGCTCTCTCTTGCTCTTTACTGCCCGAACTCCACAATGGGTCTTTCCGGTGACGGTGCGGATTTCCACGAGGTTGAACGTCAATTCTATGTCAACGGCGGCGACCCCAGAAGCACTTCCTCAAGCGGCTGGGCGGGCATGTCAAGGTTCTTTGCCGACCACACGACTATCATTTCTGCGCCGTTTGTAACCAACTTCAACTCCGGCCACGGAAAGGCTTTCTATATTGACGGCGTCAAATCCCGCGATGCGGAATGGAGCTATCAGTCCGTTCAGGATGTTATGCCCACATGGACATGGATAATCGATTCCAACGGGCAAAAGCTCAGCGGCGCATACGACTTTGAAGACGCATACAACGGCGGTTCTTCAATCAAATTCTACGGTTCGCTTACGGCAAACAAGCCCAATAATATCATGCTTTACAGCACGAATCTTGACATCAACGGCAGCACAAATATTGCCGTGACCGCCAAGAACGACAGGGGGCTGATGAAACTTGTTGCCTATTACGGCGACAGCAGCACTTCAAGCTATGCAAATTGCAAAAAAGCAGCTTTTGCCCTTGACGCAAGCAGCGGCGGCTGGACAACAAGCAATGTTTCCCTCGCTTCCCTCAGCGGCAAAAAACTCTATGCGATCGGCTTTGAAATCGGCGGCACAAGCAATGTTTCCGACTATCAGGTCAACATCGGCAGGCTTGCCGTCACCGATTCCGAAGCGGCTGCTGCAAGCGCAAGCAATGCAAGGCTTGAAGAAATCATTTATCTCGACGCATACACCGCCGAAGCGCGCATCAAGTGGAACGGCAATAACGCCTCCTCCTACGAGATTTATAGGCTCAATGCGGACGGCACAAGAACACTTATAATGGAAACGCCCAACACCGCGTATTATATTCCGAACCTTGTCCGCAACGATGATCAGGCTGATGTTACCGTTGAGGTCGTTCCCGTAAACGCAAACGGTGTTCGCGGCGAAAGCTCCCGCTTCACAATCGATTGGCCCTATGAAAACGGCGATACCGAAAAGCTGAGCGATGTTACCGTTCCCGTAAACATCTGCCCCTTGGCCGAAGTCACCGGCTATTCCGCTCAGAATGACGGCGAACCCGCATGGAAGGCTATTGACGGAACGAGCGAAAACGGTTCCAAATGGTGCGCCACGAATAAGCAGAGCGGCTGGATGACGATAAAACTCGACCAACCGCGAACCATCAAACGAATTCGAATTGAACACGCCCAATACGGCGGCGAGGCTCAGAACATGAACACAATTGCTTTTTCCGTTCAGTACAAAAGCGGAAACAATTGGGTAACGGTATACAGCACAAACAACAACAGTTCGGCTGTCACCGATGAACTGATCACACCCGTCACCGCACAGGAATGGAGACTCTATATCTCCAACAGCGGCTCTTCCGCATGGGGCGCTATCCGTATTTACGAATGGCAGATGTTTGAAACGACCGAACGCAACCGCACGGACATCGTGCTCATGAAGTTCGCTTCCGCAAAGAACAACAAGGGCGCAAGCGATACGTTCAGTCTCACCCATGCTCCGACGGGCAGCACGGTTCGTCTCTATCTGCGTGACGCAAACGGGAACTACACGCAGATTGCTTCCAAAGAAGCTCAGAGCAGCACAGTCAGCTTCACCGGCCTTGATTACGGCAGCGATGCAGGACGCGTGTTCTACACGGTTCAGGAAGGCAAGCAGGAAGAGAGTATCAAGCTCAGCACCGCCTTTGATGCAGAACCCGGCGCGGTAAAATACAGCATTAACGTTGTTCAGCCCACAGGCGGCACGGTTTCGGCTTCCGCGACCTCCGCAACTGCGGGTACGACCGTAAAACTTACCGCAAACCCTGCGGAAGGCTACACCCTCGATTACTTTACGCTTGACGGCGCAAGGATTAACGGCGATACTTTCATCATGCCCGCACGGAATGTTGATGTTTCCGCCGTGTTCACCGCAAATGCGTACAGCATTACCGTTGTTCAGCCCGCAAACGGCACGGTTTCGGCTTCCGCAACCTCCGCAGCGGCGGGTACGACCGTAGAGCTTACCGCGACCCCTGCGGAAGGCTACGCCCTCGATTACTTTACGCTTGACGGCGAGAGGATTAACGGCGATACTTTCATCATGCCCGCACGGAATGTTGAAGTTTCCGCCGTGTTCACCGCAAATGCGTACAGCATTACCGTTGTTCAGCCCACAGGCGGCACGGTTTCGGCTTCCAAGCTGTCCGCCTTTTTCGGGGAAACAGTTGATCTGACAGCCGTTCCCGATGAAGGGTACGAGCTCAGTCATTACGTTGTCAACGGTGCGGCGAACAACGGCGGCACCTTCACGATGCCTGCACGTGACGTTATTGTTACCGCAGTGTTCACAAAGGTCGCTGAACCCTCGGTCAACCTTGCGCTTAACGCCACCATCTATTATTTCAATAAGAAGTATCCGGATTATGCGAAGAACGGACCGCAGCACGCATTTGACGGAAAGATGAGTGATCCCGAAGCCGACAAGTGGCATGCCTCCGGCGTCAACGGTTGGGTTGCATTCGACATCCATACCCCCGTTGCAAATCCGATACTCAAGATATATCATGCCGGTTCCGCAGGTGAAGATTCCAACCTGAACACTTCGTCATGGGATGTTTATATCCTTAACGAAAGGTATCTCACGGAAGAAGCGTACTTCAATATGGACAGATCCACGCAAAACCGAGTCTGCCAAATCGCATGGTTCTGGAAGAGGATTCATGTCACAACCGGCAATACCGCTGACATATCTATCGACCACATTGATATGCCCGAGGCAAGGCGTTTGTTCAAAATCAACATGCGCAAAACGAATCAGACCGGGTATCCCTATCATCTCAATGTTTACGAAATTGAGATGTATGCCGGCAACTGATAAACCCTCCGAATTTGCCCGCTGCCCCTGCTTTTTACCGTAGGCAGCGGAACAAAAAGCGAAGCCTGAAGCCCGTTCCTATTCGAAATGCAGGAGCGGGCTTCGGTGCTATTGACAGCGGCTCACGGATAAGTTATAATAGTAGCATCGATTTTTTACGGAGGGACAGACATTGAGTACCGATGACGACAACGGTAATCATGAGTGTCAGGGCGCGGTAACATACTGCTGCGTTTCAGCCGAGCATTGCTCCGGCGGGCATTTTCTGCCCGGTTTTTTCGTTATATATTCCGCATATGCTCAAATGCGTATCCGAAAGTTTTGCGTTCGGAGCGTTTTTTTGTTGCCCGCGTTCCCATCCCTGCAAATTCAACAAGGAGCAGTTTTGACCCAATGAACCACATTTCAATGATCGTTGCCATGATGATATGCATCATTCTTTCCGCATATTTTTCCGCAACGGAAACAGCTTTTTCGTCTCTTAACCGCACAAGGCTGCGTACAATTGCGGAAAAAGGCAACCGCCGCGCCGCGCTTGCGCTGCATCTTTGCGATAAATATGACAAGCTTTTGTCCACCATTCTCATCGGAAACAATATCGTTAACATTCTTGTGGCGTCACTCGGCACTGTGCTTTTCGTTGAATTGTACGGAAACAAGGGCGCAACAATTTCAACCGTTGTTGTTACAATCGTTGTTTTGATTTTCGGCGAAATCAGCCCCAAGAGCCTTGCAAAAGAGAATCCTGAAAAGTTCAGCATGTTCTCGGCTCCCCTAATCAACCTTCTGATGATTGTTTTTACCCCGCTCACTCTGCTTTTCACCGGCCTTAAAAAGCTGCTTGCAAAGCTGCTCAAAACCGGCAGCGACAGAAAGATCACGCAGGAAGAGCTGCTGATGTTTGTTGATGAAGTTGAACAGGGCGGAAGCATCAACGAGAACGAGGGCTCCCTGCTCCGCAGCGCAATCGAGTTTAACGACGTGCAGGTTGAAGACATTTTGACCCACCGCGTTGATATTGAAGCGGTTGATGTTGATGAATCAAAAGGCGAAATTGCAAAGATTTTTACCGAATCCGGACATTCGCGTCTGCCCGTTTACGAAGAAACGATAGATGACATCATCGGCATAGTTCACCATAAGGATTTTTACACGGACGGCGGCATTACGGAGCATTCCGTCCGCGAAATCATGACAAAGCCTATATTCATCCCGCCGACGCTGAAAATAAGCAACCTCCTGAAGCTGCTGCAAAAGGAAAAAACTTATATGGCCGTTGTTACGGATGAATACGGCGGCACACTCGGCATCGTCACCATGGAAGATATCCTTGAGGAGCTTGTCGGCGAGATTTGGGACGAACACGATGAAATCGTTGAAAACGTGCGAAAACTCGGCGAAAACAATTATGATATCAACTGCGCAATGGATCTCGATGAATTTTTCGATATGTTTGATATCACGGATGAAACCGATTCATCGACTCTTAACGGCTGGGTTATGGAACACCTGGGAAGGATTCCCGATATCGGCGATAAATTCAGCGCGCACGGCCTTGAAATCACGATAAAGGCGGCGGACGGAAGGCGCGTTAATGAAATTAATGTTGTTCACACCCCCGCTCAACCCGAAAAGGACACGAAATAAAACGGGTCGGCGGTCAAATCAACATGAATTAAAATCGGAGGTAAAACCACAATGAAATATAGAAGAGTACTGTTAAAAGTCAGCGGCGAAGCACTTTCGGGCAAAACGCCGATTGATTTTGAAAAGACCACGGAAACCGCACTGCAAATTAAAGCGCTTCATGATGCGGGCTGTCTGCTCGGTGTTGTTGTCGGCGGCGGCAACATTTGGCGCGGACGCTCCGGCGGAACAATGGACCGAAGCCGCGCCGATAACATAGGCATGCTTGCAACCGCCATGAACGCACTCGCTCTTGAGCAGGCACTCATCGACCTTAACGTTCCCGTTCGCGTGCTTTCCGCTGTTTCAATGGATATGTTTATGGACAGTTATTCCGCACGCGAAGCGAACAAGTCCGTTGACGCCGGCACGGTTGTTATCTTTGCCTGCGGTTCGGGCGCGCCTTTCTTTTCCACGGATACGGCATCGGCGCTCCGTGCTGCTCAGATTCACGCTGACGCACTGCTGCTTGCAAAAAATGTTGACGGAATATACACCGCCGACCCGAATGTCTGTGCGGATGCAAAGCGATATGCCCGCATCAGTTACGATGAAGTCATTACAAAAAACCTCAAAGCAACCGACTTAACGGCAATGAGTTTTTGCCGCGAATACGGCATTCCGATGGTGCTTTTCAAAATGCACTCCGCAGAAGCGCTTGTTGCCGCCGTTAACGGCGAAAATGCCGGCACGATAGTTGATGCGCAGCCGGGATTCGAACTTGTTTAAATTAAACGCTGCTTCGGCGGCAGTCGAACTCACAAGCAGCATCAATCGGAGTTGCCCTTGCGCAGTCAATTTGCGAATTTTGCCGCAAAAATACAAAAAACACCCCCGACTGCGGTTGACAACGCCGCGGCCTTAATATAAAATAATATAGTTAATTCATTCTTCAAGAGGAGGATTTACCATGGATATTATCGAAACCGCACAGGATAAAATGAACAAGACCATTGCAGTGCTCAACAGGGATCTCGGCTCCCTTCGTGCAGGCAGGGCAAACCCCAAGCTGCTTGACCGCATCATGGTGGACTATTACGGCACGCCCACTCCCATTAACCAAATGGGCACCGTCAGCTCACCCGAACCGCGTCTTCTTGTTATCTCACTGTGGGATGCTTCAATGATCTCAGCCGCGGAAAAAGCAATTCAAAAATCCGATCTCGGCATCAACCCGTCGAACGACGGCAAGCTCATTCGCCTTGTTTTCCCCGAACTTACCGAGGAACGCCGCAAAGAGCTTGTTAAAATCGTCCGCAAAAAAGCCGAGGAATCCAAAGTTGCGATCCGTGCAATCCGCCGCGAAGCAAACGAAACCATCAAAAAAGACTGCAAGGACGGCACTATCACCGAGGATGACCAGAAGAGGCTTGAAGAAAAGGCTCAAAAGGCCACCGACAATGCCATTAAAGAAATTGACCGCATTGCAAACGAAAAAGAGAAGGAGCTTCTTGCCGTTTGATGAACATACTCGGTTATCCGCTTGATCGGGCCGCTGCAATTCTTGAGCGTGCGGGCTACCGCGTTGAAACGGTCGAGGCACGTTCACGCAAGGGCGTTGAAGGCGACTCCAAACGTGTTGTGCGCTGCCTTCCCCTGCCCGGTCGCAGCATTCCGACAGTTCAGCTTGTGTTTTGTGAATTCAAAACAAACGTCGATTCCCTCCGTGCGGAGGATGCGGCGGACGCTGAATCAACCCATTGAGAATACGCGGCTGCTGCAGGTTCTCGGCTTGCAGCAGTCTTGTTATCGTATTTTTTGATACTGCCCGGGTGTGGTGCCTGTTCCGGCCGCCTTTATGTTTTATGAAGATTTATCCCAAATTCACAAATGAAGAACTTGCCGCACTTTCACTCGGCGGCGAACTGCCGCATCATGTCGGCATAATAATGGACGGCAACGGCCGTTGGGCAAAGAAACGCCTGCTTCCGCGCAGTGCGGGACACCGTGCGGGAATGGAATCCCTGCACCAAATCGTCCGCACAACGCATTCCCTCGGAATCGAGGCTCTCACGGTCTATGCATTTTCAACCGAAAACTGGGCTCGCCCCGCAGCCGAAATCGATGCATTGTTCAAGCTCCTCTCCGAATATTTTTATAAAGAAATCGACGAGCTGAACCTGAACGGCGTCCGGATACGCACCCTCGGCGAGCTTTCGGCATTTAAACCCGGACTCCGTTCCCTCATGGAGGATGCCGTTGAAAGAACAAAGCATAACACCGGCCTCTGTTTCAATATCGCCGTTAACTACGGCAGCCGTGACGAAATCGTTCATGCTGTCCGCCGCATTGCAGCGGAGGGCATTGCACCCGATGCCGTTACCGAGCAAACAATAGCAGACAGGCTTTATACGTCAGGACTGCCCGAACTTGATCTCATCATCCGCACCGCCGGTGAGGAGCGTTTGTCCAACTTTTTGCTTTGGCAGGCCGCATATGCCGAGTTTGTTTTTTCAAAAACGCTGTGGCCCGATTTCACTCCCGAGGTTTACTTTGGTTGCCTGCGCGAGTTTTTGAATCGAACCCGACGCTTTGGCCGTGTGCTTTGATTTTGCGGAAGTTTTGTTCAGGTTTGCGCCGTTCTGCGGCTCCTTTCAGCGCAGCCGCAGAATAATTTTGATTTAAGGATTTTGTTTTATGAAAGATTTGCCTGTTCGCACTTTAATCGCCGTTCTGTTAATCGGTCTGCTCTGCCTCGTTGTTTGGTTCGGGGGCTGGGTTCAGGCGGCTGTTCTCGGACTTTTCACAGTTGCTGCTGTCTATGAAATGTTCACGATCTTTGTTAAAAGAGGAATTCGCCCCGCCGTGCTTCCGCAAATTCTGCTCGGCGGCTCAATGTTCGCCGTAATGTATAAATTCGGCGCAAGATTCATTCTTCCGATGGCGGCTGCCGCATTTGTTGCAATCATGGTTGAAAGAATCCTTAACGCGCGGCGCACAAATGAAGATCTTATCGCTTCGCTTGCGCTGCTCGTCTACCCCGTGTCTCTGCTTGCCTGCTTCGGACTTGTCGGGTTCGGCCGAAACGATATTTCGCGTGCAGCATTCCTTTGCATTTTTGCCGGTCCCTGCATGGCTGACAACACCGCATACATGGTCGGTTCACTGTTCGGCAAGCACAAACTCTGTCCCTATATCAGCCCTAATAAAACTGTTGAGGGCGCAGTAAGCGGCGTTGTCGGCGGTGCTCTCGGCGGCGTTATTGTCTATTTTGCTCAAAAACTCTGGGGACTTGACGTTTCTCTCGTTACTCTTATTGCAGTATGCTTCATCGCGGGCATCGTTGGGCAGTTCGGAGATCTGCTTGCATCCACATTCAAACGCTGGGCAGGTGTTAAAGATTACAGCAATCTTTTCCCCGGTCACGGCGGCGTGATGGACAGATTGGACAGCGCAATGGTCGCTGCGCCAATCGTTGCGGTCGCATTTGCATTTTTCATTTAATATGCATCAAGCGGATGCCGAACAGTCGGTCTGCTGGTTGCCGCAGCCCGCTGCAAAGGCGGCTTGTCCGCTCCGTTATTGTTTACGGATTTTCCATTGGGCTTACGCAGAAAAACTTCTCGTTGTACGGAGGATTAACAAATGAAAAAAATCGCCGTTTTCGGTTCAACCGGTTCAATCGGAACACAAACTCTCTCCGTGGCGGGCTTTCACCCGGATGAATTCGAAGTTTATGCAATAGCTGCAAACAAAAACGCAGAGCAGGTGGTTCGCAGCGCAAATGAGTTTCACCCGAAGTTCATCGGCATGTATGACGAAGCCGCCGCGCGCGAAGTTGCCAAACGCTGCCCCGGCATCACTGTTGTTTCGGGCGGCGAAGTAAACTCGCTTGCGGCTCTTTCCGAAGTTGACATTGTTGTGAACGGTGTCAGCGGCTTTGCAGGACTGTTCCCGCTGCTTTCCGCACTCCGTGCAGGAAAAACCGTTGCGCTTGCAAACAAAGAAAGCATTGTTTGCGGACACGTTGTTGTGGACCGCGCTCTCGCTGAATTCGGCGGGAGAATACTTCCGGTTGACAGCGAACAGAGTGCAATTTTTCAATGCCTTGCCGCAGGCCGCAGTGAGGATGTTCGTTCGCTTATTCTGACAGCATCCGGGGGTATGTTCCGCAACGCCTCGGCCGATGAACTTGCCCGTGTAACGCCGCAAATGGCGCTCCGTCACCCCACATGGAGCATGGGCGGAAAAATCACGATTGATTCGTCCACGCTGTTCAACAAGGGACTTGAGCTTATGGAGGCCGGGTGGCTGTTTGATATTGAACCGAATCGAATCGAAATCCTTATTCACCCGCAGTCCGTTGTGCATTCGATGGTCGAATTTTGCGACGGTGCAGTGTTTGCGCAGATGAGCCCTCCCGATATGCGCCTTGCGATTCAGTATGCGCTCACCTATCCGCACCGCATCACTTCTCAGCTTCCGCGCCTTGACCTTGCAGCTCTGCATTCGCTCACGTTCGAAAAACCCGACTGCACACGATTCCCCGCAATTTCTCTTGCATATGATGCTTTCCGCGACGGCAGCAGTCTGCCCATCGCCTACAATTCAGCCAACGAAACGGCCGTTGAGCTTTTCGTTCGCGGCTGCATCGGTTTTACCGACATTGCAAAATGTGTTGAATACTCAATGGAAAGAATTCCCCGTGAAAAAATCGGCTCCGTTGACGACATACTTTATCTTGATAAAGAAGCCCGCAGGTTGGCCTGTGAATGCTTCGGAAAGGAAACATTATGACAATTGTTTACATACTTCTTGCGATACTCATTCTTGAGCTGCTGATTTTCCTGCATGAGCTCGGTCATTTTACGGCGGGCAAACTGCTCGGTTTCCGCATACTCGGCTTTTCGCTCGGATTCGGTCCGGCTCTTTTAAAATTCAAAAAGGGCGAAACCGAATACTCTCTTCGTGCATTTCCCGTGGGTGGTTTGTGTCAGTTTGACGGTGAAGATGAAGAAGCCTCGGAGAACGACCCGCGCCGATTCAACGCTCAGCCCGTTTGGAAGCGTTTTATTGTTATTCTTGCCGGTCCGTTCATGAATATACTCACCGCCTTTCTTATCGCGTTCGTGTTCTATCTCTGCAAACCGATGCCGGTTTACGCTGTTGACCCTGTTACGCATTACGAGGTTCCGATCGTTGCTTCAGTTAAAGAAAACAGTCCCGCAGAAAAGGCCGGATTGAAAAACGGTGACGTCATCATTGCAATCAACGGTCAATATCCGACCGAAACGGCTGACACGGACATTTACTCCTCTGTTTCCGCACTTATCGGTGCCGCAGGCAATGATTTTGTTATGACTGTTGAGCGCAGCGGAGCGCAGCTGGATCTTGCCGTCGGCGACGCCTTCAACTCAACTGAAAACAGAACCGTTATCGGCATAACGATAAGCGGGCTTGTTGAGGACTACCGGCATTTGAACGTTCTTCAGGCGGCAGCAGGTTCCGGGGAATACCTCGTTCTAATCGTGAAAGCAACAGCCCAGGGCATTGCGGGCATGTTCAAACACGGCATACACAGCGGAGATATTTCCGGCGTTGTCGGAACGGTCGGAATCATGGTTGATGTTGCGCGGGAATCAATGATTAATCTTGTCAATATCGCTGTGATCCTTTCGCTCAGTCTCGGGTTGTTCAACCTTATTCCGTTCCCCGCACTCGACGGCGGAAGGCTGCTGTTCCTTTTGATAGAAGCAATTATTCACCGTCCGCTGAACCGCAAGGTCGAAGCAATCGTAAACGGTGTTGGACTCGCTCTGCTGCTCACACTTATGATAGTTGTTACAATCAGCGACGTTGTGGGACTTTTCAGATAGTGCGGATTGCAGTGCATTGTTCGTAAAGATTCAAAGAGGTCTGATATGAAACTTCTTATTCTTGTCGGCAGCGGTGCTGTCGGAAAGATGACCGTCGGGCAATCAATCATGAGAAAAACGGCGCTGCGCCTTTTCCACAACCATATGATGATTGAACCCGTCATTGAGATTTTCGGCGAGTATAACCACTCCGTTGTTGCAAAACTTCGAAGAACGATTTTTGAAGAGTTTTTGAAAACCGAACGGGAAGGGTTGATTTTTACCTATATGTGGGCTTTCGATTGCCCTGAGGACGGCGATTACATTCGTTCCGTTGCGGAGCTTTTTCGCTCACAAGGCGCAGAAATCTATTGTGCAGAGCTTGTTGCGCCTCAATCCGTCAGGCTTGAACGAAACCGAACGGAAAACCGTTTGCGGCATAAGGCCTCCAAACGCGATTTGAATTTTTCTGAGGAAAGGCTGCGGCATGAAGACAGCAAGTACCGCTTGGTAAGCAATCCCGGAGAGATCCCGTTTGAGAACTATATTCGAATCGACACATCCGAACTCAGCGCGGATGAAACCGCGGAAAGGATAATCGACGCATTTTCAATTCCGCAAACCTGTCAAACCGGCAAGGAATGATTCCCCGCTCGACGCATTAAATTATATATGGCAAAACAAACATCGGCAGCCCCTAAGGCAGGGAACTGCCGATGTTTTCAGTTGATTATGTATATGCAAATCACACCGAAGCTTCGGCAGCAGTCGCCGATGGACGCGCCGCCCCGATTTCGGCAAACAGTTTTTTGAATGCCGTAACCCTGCTTTCTTTTTTAAAAATCACTGCATTCATCCCGTCCGCAACTGCGGTCACGGCATTTTTTGCGGTCAAAATCGGTATTTCCGGAAGTTCGCGGCTGAAACACTCCGCAAGGCCGAATTGCAATGCGCCGCCTCCGATTAACGTTATTCCCGTATCAAGAAGGTCGGCGGCGGCCTCCGGCTGCAAAGCCTTCACGGCATCCTTAACAAACCGGATGAGCGCCGTTTGCCCTTTTTGTGCAGCCGCCCGCAGCTCCGCACCGTTTGCGCGTACCGTTTGCGGCAAACCGTCGTCGGCCGAACGCCCCTCAATATCAAAGCTCAGTTTATTCAGGTTCTGTTTAATTATTTCCGCCATGCGCTCACCTATCAGCAGCCTGTGTTCATCGCGGAACCAATTTTGAATCGCCCTGTCCACAGCCGCGCTGCCCTCATTCGAAAACCCCTGCCAAAGCATTCCGCCGTTTGCGAATGCGGCACAGGTCATTGTTTCCGCTCCGATGTTCACAATCATATGTGCCCTGTCCGAAAACAAATCCGCATCAGCCCCTATTGCACCCATCAAAAGCGGATCATGCACCTGAAGCGCACGAAATCCCGCAAGACGTGCCGCCTGTTTGAGAGCATTTTGCTTCACCGTGGGCAGCATATGCGGTATCGCTGCATGCAGCTCAATCGATGCCGTTGTACGCTTGCCGGTTTTTTCGCATGCAAGCCGCCCGAGCAGCAGCGCAAGCATACGCGTGTTTGCCGCCGCACCATCGCGAACAGGCCGAATTACACCGCTGCGATGCAGAAGTGCGGCATTGCCCGCTGCGGCAACCGTGAGTTTTGCTCCCGCTTCAAGAGCGATTGCCGTTTCCTCCGCCGCAACTTGCCCCCGAGCAACACATTTAATGCATTTTGAACCTATATCCGCTGCAAAAACGGTTTTGAACATCTTTGAACGACCTCCGAAACAATTCCTTCTCGGCACGGGGAATGCATTCAGTCTTTGCACTCCCTGTCCCTATAAGAAATTATTCCCTTTTTTGCAAAGAATAACCCGTTCCGATTCAAAAATTTTCGGTTTTTTTGGCTTTTTACGGCAAAGCAAAGTGTTCCGCACCGCCGAGTTGCCGCACACGGCAGAAACCTTTCTCACTTACTCTATTCGATACGTTCGTAAAAACCGTGTGGTAATATCCCTATTTTTTTAAGCATTTTGTACAGTACGGGAATCGGCATGCCGATAACCGTGAAATAATTGCCCCGAATTTCGCGGACAAACATGCCGAACGGCCCCTGTATGCCGTAAGAACCCGCCTTGTCCAGCGGGTCGCCCGAATTCACATAATCCGTTATCTCGTCGGGAGACAGAGTTTCAAACGTGACCTCCGTAATGCTGCATTCAGTTTGAATTTCCGCTTTTCCCTGAATGCTGCATTCAGTTTGAATTTCCGCTTTTTCCCGAATGCTGCACTGAGCGGCGGCGTTTTCATCAGGGATATCCGCAATCACGGACACTCCGGTGAAAACTCTGTGGGTTTTTCCGGACAGCATTGAAAGAATGCGCACTGCATCCTCCGCATCTTTGGGCTTGCCGATAATCACGGGCTTTGTTCCCCCCTCCTTTTGAAAAGCAACGACCGTATCGGATCCGATAACCGCAAAATCCCGCCGACCCGCCGCAAAAAGACGGTCAAACACGTCTTTCGCCTTGCGAAACGAAAGAGCACGAACAAAACTCTCCGGGTCATTTTCATCAATCGTTTCATCAGCATTGCTGACAATAATCTCATAGTCATATCCGCACATTGTCAGCAGCTCGCGCCTGCGCTGTGAGCCGCTTGCAAGAACAAGTTTCATAGTCATTTTCCTTACGTTGTATAAATTTCGGAATACTGTATACGCGGTTCGCACGTATTTGTCGCATTTTACATTTTATTGTCAAATCAGACTTTTTCAATACGTCTCGTTCTGCGTTTGCCTTCGGGCAGGGCTATAATACCAGTATTGCCGATGTATTTCAAGGGCTGCTTCCCCGTTTTAAAAAAAATTCAAAATTTTTTTCATTGAAGTGGTGAAAGGTGTTGATTTGTGGGGCGATTGATGATATAATCAGCACATATCCCACGATACGGGTAATGCATTACATAGTAAACGCCGAATCCGGCTTATTCTGCAATAAAGACCATGAATTCCGCGCTTTTTGCAGAAATGCGGATTTTCGGTGTACTCAATCGAAATTAAGGCGGTGTCGACATGCTGTTGGGGCAATCCAGAAACAATTTGGACTCCAAGGGGCGAATTTTCGTCCCCGTTAAGTGGCGTCCCGACACCTCCGATCATGTTGTTGTTCTTATCGGATTGAATCCTGCCGATGTCAAAAAGGAAGAAAGATTCCTTCAGATTCTTCGGTACGAAAAGTTTGTTGAATTTGCAAAGGATCTAACCTCCTCGCGTCCCTCCGATTTATCCCTCATGCGTGCCAAGCGAAAGATCTTTTCAAGCGCAGAAGAGTGTACCCTTGACAAGCAGGGACGCATACTGATTCCGCAATGGCTTGCAAAGTATGCAAACCTTAAGGATGAGGTTCTGCTTTGCGGCGTTGAAGATCGCATTCTCGTTTGGAATCCCGATGATTTCGAGGCAGCGGAAGCCGACTACACGCTTAATGAGCTTTGCTCCGATGTTCAGAATTATTCCGATAAAACTCCCGGTAATTCTTCTGCGGCATCGCTCATATCATCCGCATTCGGAGGTTAATAAAAGATGCTCAATGATATAAACACAAGCTCTTATCACACCCCAATAATGCTTCCGCAGGTTCTGTCCCTGCTGCGTCCGGAACGCGGCGGAACATATGTTGACGGAACGCTCGGCGGCGGCGGTCACAGCCTCGGAATTTTGCGTTCACTCCCTGCCGGCGGCAGATTGTTCGGCATTGACCGCGACGGCGAAGCTATCGCCGAAGCCTCCGCAAGGCTTTCGGTTTTTCCGAATTTCACGGCTGTTCGCGGCAATTTTTTTCAACTTACCGAACTGCTCAATGCCCGCGGAGTCAACGGTGCGGACGGAATCCTGCTTGATCTCGGCGTCAGCTCGCATCAGCTCGACGATGCGGAGCGCGGATTTTCATACGGAAGCGAGGCGCGGCTCGATATGCGAATGGACAAATCCGCTCCGCTCAGCGCACATGATGTTGTAAACGGCTATGATACGGCTGCGTTGACACGAATCATACGCGACTACGGCGAGGAACGCTTTGCCTCACGCATTTCAAATGCGATCGGTGCGGCGCGTGCGGACAAGCCCATTGAAACAACAACCGAACTTGCCGAAATTATCAAAAATGCAATACCGGCGGCGGCAAGGCGCGACGGGCCGCATCCGGCAAGGCGAACGTTTCAGGCAATTCGAATTGAGGTCAACGGTGAGCTTGCGGGACTTGAACAAGCGGTGCGCGATGCAATCCGCTTTCTGAATCCGGGAGGAGTAATTGCTGTCATAACTTTTCACTCTCTTGAAGACCGAATCGTCAAGAACGTTTTCAAGAACCTTGCAAACCCCTGCACCTGCCCGCCTAATGCGCCCGTTTGCGTATGCGGACTTAAGCCCGAGGTTGCAATACTTACCAAAAAGCCGCTTGTTGCGGATGATACCGAATTGGATTTGAACTCAAGATCGCGCAGCGCAAAACTCCGCGCAGCGCAGAAACTCATAAATACGACGGGGGACGAATAAAATGGCAAAGGATTCAAGATTTAACGGCAGAACTGTTGAAGAAATGCGTGTCTATGCGCCAAACAACGGCTCATTGGCATACAAAAGCGATTATCTTTACGACACAAGGCTTGCAGCGGCTCAACCCAAACGTAGGCAGGAAACTGCCGCGCCCGCAGAAACCCAGCCAAAGATTCGCCCGCAGAAAACGCGCATTCCGCTTTCCGTCACGCTGCGTGAACGCAAAGTCGGAATTAAGCTGACTGCTTTCCTTTTTGTTGCGTTGATCGCAATGTCCGCGCTTTTGGTAGTTCTCCGTTTTGAGCGCATTGCCGGAGTTCAGCGCGACATCAACGAAATCAATGCCGGCATAGCCGCCGCCCGGCGCGGGTTCGGAGAACTTGACATGGATCTCAGCTCCTCCATCGACCTTGAAGCGGCACGACTCGCTGCCGAAACCGCAGGCCTGCACCCGAGAAAATAGCGGCAAACGGCGGACGAAAACGCCTGCCGATAAAACGGAGTCCGCCGCGCGCACACAAGCGGTGATCGGCAGAAAACGAAATATATCCTTTGTTCATTTTCTGAGCCGACCGGCGTTTGTCATATATATTCGGAGGTAATTCTGCAATGAGCATCACAGCCGTTCCCCCCGGCAAAAAACATCGCAAAAAGAATAAAAAAGCACAAAAAGCCCTGAAACCGCAATGGTCAACATACAAGCGGATTGCATGGCTTTTGCCTGTTTTTGCTTTATTTTTTCTCTTCCTCCTCATTCGCATTTTCCAGCTTCAGGTTATTGACGCAAAAGAGCTTCAGCAAAAGGCATTAAGCCAGTGGACGCGCCCGACAACCGTTACGGCTGAACGCGGCATGATAATCGACTGCAACGGGCAGACGCTTGCCAAAGACGGCCCCGTTTACAAAATTGTGATATGGCCGAATTCCATTTCCGAAAGCGACAGAGTTCGTGTTGCCACGGAACTCAGTCGTGTTCTTGACCTTAACTATGAAAGAGTTCTTGAACGAGTTTCAAGCGGAAAACTTCGTGAATTTATTCTCAAACGACAGGTGAGCAAAGAAGCCTGCGACGAAATCCGCAGTTTGCAGCTTGGCGGCGGTGTCGGAATTTCACCGGACACAAAGCGCTATTATCCGTTCGGCACTCTGCTTTCACAAACCATTGGGTTCACAAGCACGGACGGAACAGGTCAAAGCGGACTTGAGCTGACATACAACAAGTATCTCACCGGCAAGGACGGCGAACGTATTGCCGAAACGGACAGCAGGGGAAACCAAATTGCCGACAGTATGATTCAGGAGTTTCCGCCCACGGACGGTTCAACACTGAAGCTTACCGTTGATGCAAACATTCAAAGTTACCTTGAAAACGCGCTTGCCGAAGCTGTTCAGGTCAACAATGCAAAAAACGCACAGGGAATCATCATGGATGTCAACACCGGTGCCATCGTTGCAATTTCAACAAAACCCGACTATGACCCGAACTCCCCCCCGAGGGACGACATGCAGATGCTTGCCGAGCTTTCCCGCAATCGCATTGTAACCGATGCATACGAACCCGGTTCAACTTTCAAAATCCTTACCCTTGCGGCAGCACTTGATTCCGGAAGTACTCATCTTGAGGACAGTTTCTACTGCAACGGCGGTTATATTGTAAACGGTGAACGCATCAAATGTTGGAAACATGCCGGCCACGGCTCCCAGAACCTGACGCGCGCCACGGAAAATTCCTGCAACTGCTGTTTCATGAAACTCGCCTTGACAATGGGTACCGAAAAGTTTTATGATTATCTTTATGCGTTCGGCCTTGGGCAAAGCACGGGCAGCGGACTTGTCGGTGAAAGCGAAGGCATCGTAACTCACCAGAAATACGTTACCCAAAACGATCTTGCACGCATCGGCTTCGGGCAAAGCATTGCCGTGACGCCGATTCAGCTTGCAAGCGCAGTCTGTGCCGCAATCAACGGAGGCGAACTGCACACACCCTATATCGTTGACGAAATCATATCGGCCTCCGGTGAAACGGTATTCAAGGCCGATACGTCCCCCGTTCGCAGGGTCATCAGCGCGGAAAGCTCCGCATACGTTCGTCAGATACTCCAAAGTGTTGTTGATAACGGAACGGGCAAAAACGCAAAGCTTGCAAACTACACCGTCGGCGGAAAAACGGGAACGGCGCAGAAATATGACGAATACGGCCGCGTATCCTCGGGAAATTATATCTGTTCATTCATCGGATTCGCTCCCGCGGACGAACCCCGTTATCTCTGCCTCATCCTTGTTGATGAGCCTCGTGTAAGTTCAATCTTCGGCAGCACGGTTGCCGCACCTTTCGTTCGCCGTGTGCTTGAAAATGTGTTGACGCTGAAGGAAGTTCCCGGATTAACCCCGGAAACAAGCTATCAGACGGTTCAGCTGCCCAACCTTGTCGGAATGTCCGCGGCTGACGCTTCCGCACTGCTTGCGCAGTACGGACTTGAGGGCATTTTCGAATGCGATGCGGTTGTAACAATGCAGGTTCCGGCAGCGGGCCAAAGCGTTGTTATCGGCTCGTCCGTTCTGCTGTACACCGGACTTGAGGGTGTGAACACCGCCGAACCGACCGCTGAGCCGTATTATGTTACCATGCCGAGTCTAATCGGGAAAACCGCGCTCCAGGCGCATGATGAGCTTAAACAGCTCGGGCTTACAATGATTGCCGACCCCGCCGATCCGTTCGGATATGTCATCGGACAAAGCATCTATGCAGGCACGCAGGTTGAATTCGGCTCATCCGTAACGGTTTATTTCGGCTATTCGACTACAGGCGGTTAATTTCCGCAACAGGCAGACTTTTTGCTGCAAAATCAATACTTGCTTTATAACAGGAGAAAAGCAATGCTTATAAGTGAACTGACAAAAAATACCGACTGCCGCATAATCGGCAGCGACTGCGACATCAGCAGAATCGAATACGACTCAAGAAAACTCACCGGCGGTGAGCTGTTTTGCTGCATCCGCGGCACTTTCAAAGACGGACACGAATTTGCCGAAAGCGCAGTTGCCCGCGGCGCAGCCGCGCTCCTTGTTGAACGGGAGCTTCCTCTTTCCGTGCCGCAAATTATTGTGAAAAACTCACGTCATGCAATGGCCGAACTTGCAATTGAGTTTTACGGTCATCCGCTTGACGGAATCCCTGTCATCGGCATCACCGGCACGAACGGAAAAACGACAACAACATACATGATAAAAGCGATCACCGAAAAGGCGGGCTATAAAGTCGGACTGATCGGCACGATTCGAAACCTTATCGGCGACAGAATCATCCCCACCGACCGCACCACACCGGAAAGCGTTGAGCTTCAGCGTGTGTTCAGGCTTATGCGCGACGAGGGTGTTCAGCTTATCGTGATGGAAGTCAGTTCGCACGCATTGGATCAGGACAGGGTTCACGGAATCGAGTATCTCATAGGCGGATTCACGAACCTTACGCAGGATCATCTTGATTATCACAAAACTTTTGAAAATTATCTTGCGGTAAAAAAAATTATGTTCACACGCAGCAAATTTGCCGTTATGAATGCTGATGACAGCCACAGCGCGGAGCTGCTTCGCGGTATCAATATTCCAAGCATCACATACGGCATTCGCTGCGAAAAAGCCGATGTTCGCGCTGCCGACATTGAAATCTGTGCGCGCAACATCGAATTTGAAATGCTGACGCCGAACGGAAACAAGCAAATCAATGTTTCCATTCCCGGGCTTTTCAATGTTTTTAACGCAATGCTTGCAGCATCGGTCTGCATGAAACTCGGAATTGATTTGGACACCATCGCGGAAGGGCTGAAAAGTGTGAAGGGCGTTTCCGGCAGGATGGAATCGCTGCCTGCGGAAGGCTTTGATTTTTCCGTTATACTGGATTTTGCACACACACCGGACGGACTGTCCAACCTGCTCTCTGCCGTTCAGGGTTTTGCCAAAGGACGCGTCATTGCCGTGTTCGGCTGCGGAGGCGACAGGGATAATGCCAAACGTCCGATAATGGGTGCAACGGCGGCAAAACTTGCAGACTTCTGTGTTGTAACATCCGACAATCCGCGCACGGAAGATCCGACGCGCATCATCAACATGGTGCTTGAAGGTGTGCGCAGCGAAAAAACGGAGTACGTTGTTATTGAAAACCGCCTCGAAGCGATACGTTACGCACTGAATATTGCAAAGAAGGACGATGTGGTTGTTCTTGCAGGCAAGGGTCACGAGAATTATCAGGAAATCAACGGCATCAAGCATCCGTTCGATGAAAAAATAATCGTTGCCGAAATTCTTGAAGATATGCGCTGCGGGCGCAAATAATTCCGTATTCGGCGCAGTTTTGCGCATCGGGCCGTTTCGGTTCCGTGCAAAGAAAAAATATAAGAGGTTCGTATTATGCAAAAGATGATTTTCGCTTTCATAACCGCCGCAGCAGCGGTCATGCTCATTTCTCCCCTGTTCATTCCCATGCTCCGACGACTCAAGTACGGGCAGGTTGAACGTGCCGAGGGGCCGCATGCACATTCCGCAAAGGAAGGCACTCCGACAATGGGCGGCATTATGTTCATAATCGCGATCATTATTGCAGTTGCGGCATTCAGCATATACGGCATTGCATTCGATTTTTCGGTTCCTGCCGTGCTTATCATGCTTGCGTTCGGGCTTGTCGGCTTCCTTGACGACTTTATAAAAGTCAAGCGCAAGCGCAATCTCGGTCTCCGCGCATACCAAAAAATTATCGCACAGCTTCTTCTGTCCTTTGCGGCGGCGTACTATGCCTATAAAAGCAGTTTTATCGGCTCAACATTGTATGACCCGATTTTCGGCAGCATCGAACTCGGCGGATGGTACATTCCCTTTACGATGTTCATGATAATTGCCGTTGTCAACAGTGCAAACCTGACCGATGGCTTGGACGGTCTGCTTTCCGGCGTATCGCTGATTTACAGCATTGCAATGGGTGTGCTTTTTCTCTATTTTGCAAAAGTTTTCGACAGCAGCTTCATTAACGAACCCCGTTTCGTTGCAAACCGCGACGGAATGCTTTGCATGAGCGTTTTTGCGTTTGCGGTCGCCGGCGGCTGCCTCGGCTTTTTGAAGAGCAACAGCTATCCCGCAAAAGTCTTTATGGGAGATACAGGCTCAATGGCACTGGGCGGCGCAATGTCCGCAATGGTCATTTACAGCCGTTCCCCGTTCCTCTTCCTGCTGATGGGCGTATGCATTGTTGCCTCCGCCGTAAGCGTTGTGCTGCAGGTCGGCTCGTTCAAACTGCGCCACGGCAAGCGCATATTCAAAATGGCACCTCTTCATCACCATTTTGAGCTTTTGGGCTATCCCGAAACAAAAGTCGTTTCGGGATACATGATAGTGACCGCACTTGCCTGCGTTGCCGCACTCGCACTGTTCCTTTGATAGAGCAAACAAATAAATAAAAGTCTGCTTTATTGTGCAGCATAACGCTGCATTTCAGAATGCCCACCATTGGTTCCTGCGGTTCGGGCGAACCGTTTTGAACACATAGCCGCCGTTCGGCGCCGAAAGTCGTGATTTTTGTTGGCACTTGGCACGACTGATAATGATATCGGGTTTTTAAGAAGGAGCATCGGCACACTTCTCAAAACCCCGCTGCTCCGAACGGCCGCATCTAAAAGACTGCACTGCCGCAGATACGAATTTGTTCCGCAGGCAGCTTAATTCACCGAATAAAACCTACAAACAACGAAAGGACGCGATTCGATATGAAAAAAACCGCACTGATCGTCGGAATGGCAAAAAGCGGCATTTCGAGCGCAAAACTGCTTTACAGAAACGGGTATAACGTTATCATTAACGATATAAAACCTGTCATTCCCGGGCTTGAGGAAGCCCTTTCCGGCATTGAATACACCGACAAACTCGGCGAAGCTCCCGAAACACTTTTGGACGGAGTGGACCTGATGATTATTTCCCCCGTTATTCCGATTTTCGCTCCATTTGTCCGCAAGGCACAGAGCCGCGGCATTGAAGTTATCGGCGAAATTGAACTCGGTTATCGTTATTGCAGCAGAGGAACGCATTTTGTGTGCATCGGCGGCACGAACGGAAAAACCACAACCACTGCGCTTACCGGCGAAATATTCAAAGCAAACGGCGAAGGCCAAACGTTTGTTCTCGGCAACATCGGCATTCCAATTACCGAACATGCATCCGAAACGCGCCCGGGCGACACCGTTGTTGCGGAAACCGCCGCTCTCCAGCTCGAAAGCATCCGTGACTTTCATGCCGATGCAGCCGGGCTTTTGAACATCACCGAGGATCATATCAATCGGTTCGGCTCGATGGAAGCGTACATTGCGGCCAAAATGCGCGTTTTTGAAAACCAGACCGAACAGGATTTTGCCGTTCTGAATGCGGATGATCCAATTGTTTCGGCCGCGGAAACAAAAGCAAAAAAACTTTACTTTTCAAGGCTGCATGAGGTTCGGGACGGCGCCTTTGTCCGCAGCGGCATCATCATCTTCCGCATGAACGGAGTTGAAACGCAGCTTATTCCCGCAAACGAACTCGGCATCATCGGTGCACATAATCTTGAAAACGCGCTCTGTGCGGTTTGCCTTGCTATGTCCATGGGAGTAAAGCCGGATGTCGTCTGCAATGTTTTGAAATCATTCAAAGGTGTTGAGCATAGGATTGAATACACCCGCTGCCTGAACGGAATCACCTTTTACAACGATTCAAAAGGCACAAACCCCGAATCCACCGTTAAAGCCGTTGAAGCAATGACAAAGCCGACAGTGCTTATGCTCGGCGTCGGTAATTACGATAAGCAAAGTGATTATCGCCCCGTCTTCCGCGCCTTCAACGGAAGAGTTAAGGCTGTTGTTGTAAACGGTTCGAACACCGAAGCTATCATGCGTGCGGCCAAAGAGGAAGGGTTTAAAAACATCTACCCCTGTTCGGATGATTTCCGCGCACTGATACTGAAAGCAGCATCCCTTGCCGAACCCGGCGATGCAGTGCTGCTCTCCCCCGCCTGCGCAAGCTGGGGCATGTTCGACAATTTTGAACAGCGCGGTGACATATTTAAGGAAATAGTAAACTCACTCTGAGGCGGTTTTGATTCCCGCCCATCGGGCTTGAGTTTCCGCCGAAAAATGCCGCATTCTGCCCGAAACGGTCCCTCCCGTTTCGGAATAATCGATAAGAGAGGTTGAGATGGAAAGCAACGCAACACATATTCATTCCGCCGAAAGGCGCGGCGGCAGTTCTCCCGCCGCTGCACCCATGCCGACAATGCGCCCGCGCAGACACGGCATGGACTACTTGCTTTTTCTTACAGTTGCGGCAATCTGCGCATTCGGCGTTGTTATGCTGTTTTCCGCAAGCTATTATTATGCTCAGTCCTTTCAGGGCGATGGGTATTACTACGTAAAAAAGCAGCTGCTCTTCCTTGCAATCGGCATTCCCGTTATGTTCGGGCTTTCGTTCGTGGATTACAAATTCTACCGACGCTTTGCATGGATGGCATATCTGCTTATAATCCTGCTTCTTATTGCCGTTCTTCTTTTCGGCAAAAACCTGCAGGGCGGACAGCGTTGGCTTAAAATCGGTCCGCTGCAATTTCAGCCTTCCGAACTTGCAAAGTTCATAATCGTTATTTGCATGGCAAAATACATGACGGATCATCATGAGGATATGCCGTCGTTCGTTCGTGGGCTTTTGCCGATGGCTGCACTGCTTGTCGTTCCCGCCGTGTTGATTTATTTTCAGCCGAACGTTTCCATGCTCATAATCCTTTGCATTGTGTTTGCGATCATGCTTTTTATCGGAGGAGCGGATCTGAAATATCTCAGCATTGCGGCACTTATCGGCGGAGCTGCTCTCGTTGTTCTTTTGTTTGCTGCGTCATATCGCGAAAGCAGATTTACTGCATGGCTTGATCCTTGGGGCAACAAAAGCGATGCCGGCTATCAGATCGTTCAATCGCTTTATGCATTCGGCAACGGCGGGTGGTTCGGTCAGGGGCTTGATGCAAGCCGTCAAAAGCTCCTGTTTTTGCCTTATCGTGAAAGTGACTTCATTCTTTCCATCATTGCCGAGGAACTCGGCTTTGTGACTGTTGCACTGTTAATTGCGGCCTACTGCTTTATAATCTACCGCGGCATTCGAATTGCGCTCTCCGTTCGCGACAGGTTCGCTTCACTTGTTGCGGCGGGGTTCTCTTCCATACTTGCCGTGCAGGTTGCGGTCAACGTTGCCGTTGTTACAAATTCAATACCCGCAACAGGGCAAACGCTCCCCTTCATCAGCTCCGGCGGTACCTCGCTTGTTATATTCCTTGCCGGCATCGGCGTACTGCTCAATATTTCACGCTATACGGAACCCCGAAAATCACGCGGAGAATCATATGGAAAACACAAAAAACAGAAACAGCGGCAGCAATAACGAACCTGAGTACGGCAGCAGGCATTCCCGCAACCGTTCTGCGGACGCTTCAGGCAATTCCGTACACGGTGCCCGCGGTGCGGCCGGAACACGTGCACGCAAGGTTCCGCACGGTGTTGAATCCGACGGGCTGGATACCCGCGCAGCGGCACCCGCACGCGGCATCAGCCACGAGGAAAAGCGGCGGAGACAAAACAGGCGTGACATTTTCAGTTCGCTCGGAATTCTTCTTCTTATCGCACTGCTTGGGTTTTGCGGCTATACAGCCTACCGCTTTACCTGCGTTGACTCGTTCATTGTTTCCGGAAGCGGGCAATACAGTGCCGAACAGATAATCGGCCTTGCAGGCTTGCAGACGGGCAGGCATATTCTTTCCTACAACACGGATGAAATATCAAAAAACGTATCAAGCATTCCGAATTTGATCTGCACCGGCGTGCGCAGGGTTTTTCCGAATAAAATCAGTATCAATGTTGCCGATCACAATGCTGCGGCGGCCATACCCGCAGCAAACGGAACATATACGCTTGTTGACGCCGAAGGGCTTGTGCTTGCAATCGGCGCGGAAAGCAGCGGTGAGCTTATCCTGCTCCGCGGCATGGCGAATATCGGCTTTGTGCGTAATACCGTGATAACCGAAAAGAACCATTGTCTCCGCACCGTCACGGCAATGAAGCTGCTTGCGGCAGTAAAAGAATGTGATTTTGCAGAAAGCGTTATTGCAATTGATTTGTCCAATGCAGCCTCGATAAAGCTTGAGCTTCAGCACGGCTACACTTTTGTTCTGGATGACTGGCGGTATGCGGAAGGAAATATTAAAACCGCAGCAAAGGCTTACGCACGCCTTCTCCCCGTCTATCCGAGCGGGGGGACGGTCAACATATTTAAGGATTCAACCGTTGTTGACTTCACTCCGCGCAGTTCGGCCGCATCGGTCCCGCCTGAAACGGATGCACCGCAGCAGGTGACTGCTCCGCCTAATTCAACGGACGAGCCTTGATGAAACATTGGGTTAGATTTTATAAAACAAATTAGGTTATTCTATCTTTTTTACGCAAAGTCGCTGCCCGGGTGTTGCGCATAATATTGCATATATGCTATAATGAGCATACATATATGCACAGTCCGCACACATGCCGTTTTCGTTGAGAAAATGTGACATACCCCGCCGAAAACTGTTTTTGGGGCAGCGGATTCTGCATTTGGAGAGCTTGAATGAAACAGAGTGTTATAATCGACATCGGCAGCAGCAAAGTTCTTGCCATGGTTGTCTGCCCTGCGGCTGACGGCGCAATCATTGTTCAAAATGCCGAAGAACGTACCTACTCCGGGTATCGATTCGGTGAGCTTCCGAACGCGGCCGCACTGAGTGATACACTTGAAAGCATTGCCTCTGCACTCCGCAGCTCTCAGGGAATCCGCCTTCGCAGTGCCTGTGTCGGAGTTCCCGCACCATTCACAAAGACCCTGCTCAACTCCTGCCGACAGCCTGTTGAATCCAGATCGCACCGCGTCACGGAACCGGACATCGATCTTCTGCTTGAGCAGGCGGCGGATTTCACTCCGCCGGAAGGCTTTACGCTGATGCACAGCTCGCTGTTCAACTTTGAACTTGACGGCATGGCGGCGGAGCATTCGCCCGTCGGCAAGTCCGCAAAGGAAATTTCGGCGGATGCGGCGCATACCTTCGTTGACTCGGCTTTCGCCGCAGTCGTTTCGGATGCGCTTCGCTCAGCAGGCATTGCCGCCGATCCGTTTGTTTCATCGCAGTTGACAGGGGCATTGTTCACAATTCCCGAACCGGACCGCGAAAACGGTGCGATACTAATCGATTGCGGCGGTCAGCATTGTGATGTTTCACTCATATATGACAACGCTCTGCTTTGCTCCGAAAGCATCGGAATCGGCGGCGAACACTTCACGCGTGATATTGCATACGGGCTGCGTCTTCCGTTCGGCACGGCGGAAAGCATCAAACGCAGGTATGTATTCGGGCTTGATTACAGCAACTCAGTTGAGCGCGTTATGATTCCCGGAGAGGGACTTGCAACGCTCAGCTGCGGCGCAATTCAATCCGTTATCGAAGCCCGCATCGTTCAGCTTGCGGATGAAATTCAAAGCATCATCAGCGGCATTGAACAAAACGCTCGGGCGCGCTTCCCCGTCTATCTCATCGGCGGCGGAATTGCGCTTATGCGCGGCGGTGCCGAAAGGCTTTCCCGACTTCTCGGAAGGCGCGTATATGTTTCCATGCCGCGGACAAGCCTTATGAACGCCGTTAACTACGCACCGGCATTTGCGCTTGCGCATTTCATGCTTTACGGCAGCGGTTCACTTGCTGTCGGCAACAGACGACTGGTGGATAATATAGTCGGCAACATCAGAGATTTTTTCGCTTACCGACAAAATGCATAGCAATTATGCAAAGATTGCCACAGTATGCACCGATTGGTTTTTGAAAAGAGCAAACCGTTCGATGCATTCTCAAAGTTTAAATCAACCGAAGACAAAGGAGGTTTTATCAATAATGGCACTTGATCTTGAACTCGATAACGAACAGGGCAATATTGCCCAGCTTAAAGTCGTCGGCGTCGGCGGCGCAGGCGGGAACGCAGTGAACCGTATGGTTGAATTTGGTCTTCGCGGTGTTGAATTTGTATCCATCAACACCGACAGGCAGGCTCTATTCACCTCCAAGGCAGACATCAAGGTTCAGATAGGTGAAAAGGCAACCCAAGGTCTCGGCGCAGGTGCGGAACCTGCCGTCGGCAGGGCTGCAGCAGAAGAGAGCATTGATGAGATCAACGACGCAATTCGCGGCGCAGATCTTGTTTTCATCACCGCAGGTATGGGCGGCGGCACCGGCACCGGGGCAGCACCCATAGTCGCAAAAGCCGCCAAAGAGCAGGGCATACTGACCGTTGGTGTTGTTACAAAGCCTTTCAGTTTTGAAGGCCGCTCACGCATGAGAAATGCACTTCAAGGCATACGCGATTTGCGCGATGTTGTTGACACGCTCATTATCATTCCCAACCAAAAACTGCTTTCCATTGTCGGCAACACACCCATTAACGATGCGCTCCGCGTTGCGGACGATGTGCTCCGTCAGGGCGTTCAGGGAATCAGCGACCTTATCACCTGCCACACAATGATCAACAGCGACTTTGCGGATGTTCGCACCGTCCTTTCCGCAAAGGGCATGGCCCACATGGGTATCGGCACCGCAAGCGGCGAAGATCGCTGCACGGAAGCTACCCAGCAGGCAATCAAAAGTCCGCTGCTTGAAACAACAATTGACGGTGCAAAGGGCGTTCTCATCAACGTTGTGGGCGGACCCACTCTCGGCATGATGGAGGTTGACAATGCAACCAACCTCATAACCTCGGCTGTGGATGAAGAAGCACGCATCATTTTCGCAATGGGCATTGATGACGCAATGGGAGACGATGTTCGTGTTACCGTTATTGCAACAGGCTTTGAGTGGCCCGCAGAACTGGATAACGACCCCTCAAGGACGCGTCAAAATGCTGTAAATTCCGGCGTTCGTCCCGACCCCGACTCCCGCGACGGCAGAGGCATTCGTGTTGATACACGTCCCGCCGCTCCCGACCGTGAACAATATGATATCCGTGACGACCGCTTAAATACTCCGAACGCACAACGTGAATACGGTACTGCACCCATGCGTGACGAACCCGGCAGGCGCGACTACGTTGATCGCAGCTACAGCGACAGGCAGGAGTCCCATCGAAACCCCGCTGACTACAGCAGCGGCATTCGCGGCGGTTCAGGCTCGAACAGTGCAGAGTACGGCAGACCCGATTATGAGAGTCGCCCGGGATACGGCAACGCTCCTGCATATGACGACAACAGGGGCTACGGCAACAGCTACGGCGATGAACCTCGCCCGGCAAGGCCCGCTGAGTCTTCCCGCAAAAGCACTCCCCGCGATGACCGCGACAAAAACAGCGGACTCGATTGGCCCTATTTTCTCCGTTCCAAGAAAAAGAACAACTGATTTAACAATCTGACAAAAAAACCGAAAGCATCCGAACATGCAGACAGCATTCGGATGCTTTCAATTTCGTTATGCGGTTTTATTTACATCATCATTATTTGCACAAAGCAGCCGCCATCAAAATTCGTTGTTGACAATACGATGGGCTCGGTGCTATAATCATTTTAATCGGTGGTTCATCCGCCGAAATTTAAACAAAGGGGTATACCGGAATGACCGTGATCGACTGAGTTTTTATGCAAAGCATAACTTTTTTTGTTGCGCTTAAAAGTGTGCAAAAGAGTTTGCGCTGCGATTCGGTTGATAACATCCCGGTGGACTTCCGCATATTTAACAGGATAAATGCAATGCAGACTTTGTGTTTCCCTGTATGAGCTTTATAGTTCTGCTCAGAAGCGGATGTGAATGATGTTTCACGTTCCGTTTTTTATTTTCATAAAATGTGTTTTATGTGCACCTTAACGAAACCCTCCGAACCGCCCGCAGACTTCGGCTTTCAGCGCATTTATAACCCGCAGGCTTGAACAACAAGGAGGTTCATATGTCCATAATTTCAGTACGCAATTTAACTTTCTGCTATGAAGGCAGTTTCGACAACATTTTTGAAAACGTAAATTTCACGATCGATACCGATTGGAGACTTGGTTTCATCGGACGAAACGGGCGCGGAAAAACGACTTTTCTGCGGCTGTTAATGGGCGATTATGCATACGAAGGAAGCATCACGGCAAGCGTTCATTTTGACTATTTTCCGTTTACCGTAACAAATGAAAGTCTGACCGCTGCCGAAATCCTTCTGACTGTTTCCGGTATTGCGGAATACGACTTTTGGCGCGCCGAGCGGGAACTCGGACTTCTCGGTGTTGATGAAAGTGTGCTCCCCCGTCCGTTTGCAACGCTTTCCAACGGAGAAAAAACCAAACTGCTGCTTGCCGCACTCTTTCTCAAGGAAAACAATTTTCTGCTCATTGATGAACCGACGAATCATCTTGACCTTGACGGGAGACGACTCGTTGCGAAATATCTCAAGAGCAAACGAGGGTTCATTCTTGTGTCGCACGACAGGGCATTCCTTGACGAATGCATTGACCATGTGCTGTCAATTAATCGCAGCACGATAGAAGTCATTCACGGCAATTATTCATCATGGCAGCGTGAAAAAACTCGGCGTGACGATTATGAACGCGGTGAAAACTCCCGTCTGACCGCCGAAATTGCCAACCTGCGCAATGCAGCGGACAGAATTGCTTCATGGTCGGACAAAGTTGAAGCAACAAAAATCGGGGGCGGTCCGTGTGATCGCGGCGCAATCGGCGCAAAAGCCGCAAAGATGATGCGTCATGCAAAGGCACAGGAGAGCAGACTTGAACGCGAAATCGAAAAGCGGGAGGCACTTATGCACGATGTTGAATATGACGAGCGGCTGAAGCTGCATCCCGAGCCGTATTTCAGGCAGAATCTGCTTTTATCAAAAGACCTTTCCATTTTTTACGGTGACAGATGCGTTGCAAACGGAATCAGTCTTACGCTCAACCGCGGGGACAGAATCGCGCTTGTCGGGCGCAACGGCTGCGGTAAATCCAGTTTGCTGAAGCTTTTAATCGGCCAACCAATTGCACATACGGGCACACTTGAAATCGGCAGCAGACTGACCGTGTCGTATGTGCCGCAGGATATGTCTTTTCTTTCCGGCAGCGCAGACGACTTCGCCGCAGAAAGCGAAATTGATATCACCCTGTTCAAAACGATTCTGAGAAAGCTTGATTTCAAGCGCACGCAGTTCACAAAAGATATGTCGGAATTTTCCATGGGACAAAAGAAAAAAGTCCTGCTTGCCCGCAGCCTTTGCCAAAGAGCCAACCTCTATATCTGGGATGAGCCGCTGAACTACATTGACGTTATATCAAGACTTCAGATAGAAACGCTGATACTTGAATACAAGCCGACCATGCTGTTTGTTGAACATGACGAAGCTTTCGTCAACGATATTGCAACGAAAGTGTGCAGAATCAGTTTGAATCAATAACGCTGTTTGCCGCTGCATTCCGGCTGCTCCGTGCATTGGAGCAGGACAGTGAACAAAAAAACAGGAGCATCGTCATACGGCAATGCTCCTGTTCGTTATTTTGGTTTAATTATGTGCGTTGATTCCTGTTTATACCGCGGAATTATTTGCCGCAGCAGCAACAGCAGGGATGATCAACGGAGGACATATGCTTGATGAGGTCAACAAGCTTGTTGGAATAACCCCATTCATTGTCGTACCAAGCAACGAGCTTTACGAAATGATCGTTGAGCATGATGCCGGCGGTTGCATCGAAGATGGAAGTTCTCTTATCGTGATAGAAATCGGAAGAGACAACAGCGTCCTCGGTGTATCCGATGATGCCGGCGAATTCGGGGCTTTCGCTTGCTGCTTTCATAACTGCCTTGATTTCATCGTAAGTTGCGGGCTTTTCGAGCACGCAGGTGAGGTCAACAACAGAAACGTCAATGGTGGGAACGCGCATGCTCATGCCGGTCAGCTTGCCGTTAAGAGCGGGGATGACCTTGCCGACTGCCTTTGCTGCACCGGTGCTGCTGGGGATGATGTTGTGTGCTGCCGCACGTCCGCCGCGCCAATCCTTGCGGGAAGAACCGTCAACGGTAAGCTGGGTTGCGGTGATTGAATGAACGGTGGTCATAAGACCCTCTTTGATGCCGAAATTATCGTTGATAACCTTTGCAAGAGGTGCAAGGCAGTTGGTTGTGCAGCTTGCATTGGAAACAACGTTCATGTCGGACTTGTATTCCTTGTTGTTTACACCCATAACGAACATGGGAGTTGCATCCTTTGCGGGTGCGGAGATGACGACCTTCTTTGCGCCGCCTACGAAATGCTGGCTTGCGAGTTCGGTGGTGGTGAACTTACCGGTGGATTCAACAACGTATTCTGCGCCGCATTCGCCCCAGGGAATCTCCTTGGGATCCATGCAGTTATAAACGCTGATAGCTTCGCCGTTGACAACGAGCTTGCCGTTTTCAACCTTGATTTCTCCGTCAAACCTGCCGTGAACGGTGTCATACCTGAGCAGATAAGCCATGTATTCAAGGTCGATGAAGGGATCGTTGATGCCCATTACAGTAACGTCGGGATCCGCTGCTGCTGCGCGGAAAACGAGCCTGCCGATGCGGCCGAAGCCGTTGATGCCGATTTTGGTTGCCATGAGTGAAAAGCCTCCTCAAAAGATTATAAATGTTTGAATCGGAAGCCGGCGGCGAAAAAGAAGCCGGCCTTGACCTTATTATACCCCATTACGGGGAAAAAACAACTATATAATTCGGGATATTTTTTCCGAAAAAATAGAAAAAATTAATGCGCCGACAAGCCGAACCGCCTGCCGGCGGAAGGTGTCAGAAGTTCAGCTCCTCCGCAACGATATAGAGCGGACGCTGCTTAAGCTCATCGTACATGCGGTTCATGTATGCGCCCTGAATGCAGAGGAAGAGGAAAGTGAGTCCCTGAAGCAGAACAACGCCGTCAACTGCCCACAGCCATGCGGGGAATTTGACTCCGCAGCAGGCAAGCACGATGAGCGCGATAAGACCGAGACCCGCAATGATGCTTGTGAACACGCCGAAACCGCCGCAAAGCGTCAGCGGACGATCACTGAAACCAATGATTCCGTCCATTGCAAGGCGAATCATTTTTTTGAGCGTGTACTTGGTTTTTCCCGCAAAGCGTTCGTTGCGGACAAATTCAATTGGGACGGCGTCAAAGCCCATCCAGCCGCTCATGCCGCGCAGGAAGCGGTTATGTTCACGCATTTTGAGGAACACATCCGCAACTTTGCGGTCGATAAGACGAAAATCACCGGTATCAAGCGGAATTGCGGTCGCACTCATTGACTTCAGCAGGCGGTAATATGCAGCAGCCGTGAGCTTTTTGAAGATAGTCTCTCCCTGCCTCTTGAGGCGTTTGCCGTATGCTATATCAGCACCGTTTTCCCATGCTTTGACCATTTGCTCGATAACTTCGGGCGGATCCTGCAAGTCAACGTCAATGATTATCAACGCATCACCTTTGGCAGCATCCATGCCGCAGGTTACGGCAAGCTGATGCCCGAAATTCCTGCTGAAGGAACGCACCTTGACCTGTGGATTGTTCTTTGCGATATTGCGCAGAATCTTCATTGAGCCGTCACGGCTGCCATCGTTTACATAAATGATTTCGTAAGGATAACCGATTTTTTTCATAACCGCATCCATACGGGAAAATGAGGTTTCAAGCACCTCTTCTTCGTTATAAACGGGTACAATAAGCGAAAGTGTTTTTTCCATAATTATTAATCGTTGCCCTTTATTCTTTGTTGTTGCAGCGCAAACCGCATTGCAATGATTCCGCAGCGGCGGATGCGCCGACATATTGCTGCCTCCGCAGACCGACCGTTCCGGCCGTGTCTTGGGAGATTATACAAATTATATCCTATTTCGCCGCAGATTTCAAGCAAAAAGGGAAAAATAAGTCCGTACGTTATATTCCGTCATCAATGCCCGGGCTGAACACCGACAGAAGCATCGAATTCAAGAGTAAAAGGTTTATCCGTCAGCGCTGTATCTGTCAATACTGTTGCAAAAAGCAGATTCTCCCCCGGCTCAAGCTTCAGCATGAATGAGCCGTCTGCCGACTGCATGCTGCCGGAAGCAATGAAGGCCTCGCTGCCGCCTTCCGTCGTGTCCGCGAAAATTATGTTCACAGCACAAAAAAGAGTTTCGGGGTAGCTGTTTATGACCATGCCGTCAACAAATGTGCCGTCGCCCTCCTCGAAAACGCGAAAGTTTATAAATCGGAGATATTGCTCGAAATGCTCCGTGTCGCGGATTTCTTTTCCAAGCGCATCATAATGCATTATGCCGCCCGTAGGCGCTGCATCGAAAGTCGATGCTGCATCAAAGGTTGATGCTGCATCGGCCGTCGGATATGTTGTACCCGCTGTCGGCTCGGCGCTGTCGACCCGGAATCCGTGAGGCGGCAATGTCACATCGGGCATAATGCTTGAGTTTTTGTCATTGCAGCCCGCTGCCGAGAGCACTAAAGCCGCAAGCAGTCCCGCGGACAGGCGCAGTGCAAAACGCATACACCCGTCCGCAATATCGTTCTTTATTTTGAAGTGTTCAAACACAGTTTTACGCATTCGCGGGAAGCTTCCGATGTTCACGGATAAGCTTTTGACGCAAATCGTACAGCCCGTCCGAATAATCGACTTTGTAAACTTGCGGGTTCATCAAACGCTTGCTTTCCTCCCAGAGGGTGTCAAGCTCCTGCTTTGCATATGCCTGAATCTGTTGAATCGTCGGACAGTTGTAAACCTGTTTTCCGTCTATGAAGATGGGCACAAGCAGCTCACGCATTGTGTAATCCGTAAGTGTCATGCGTTTATAAGTTTGTTCGGGGTGGTAAATCGTGAGCGGTTTTGTCGTGTCGAACTTTTCATCGCGCAAAGCGATAAGATCGGCAATCGCCATATGATCTTTGTCATACAGGCGATAAACGGTTTTAATGCCCGGGTTTGTGATCTTAACAGCATTTTCGGACAATTTGATTTTCGGATAAACGACGCCGTCAATAATTTCAGCAGACATTTTGTAAACACCGCCGAGTGCGGGCTTGTCGTTTGAAGTTATGAGCTTTGTTCCGACACCCCAAGTGTTTATGCATGCTCCCTGCATTTTCAGGCTGTTGATAAGCGTCTCGTCCAAGTCGCCCGAAACACAGATTTTTGCATTTTCAAACCCGGCTTCATCAAGCATTTTTCTTGCTTTTTTGGTAAGGTAAGCAAGATCGCCCGAGTCAAGACGAATACCCGCCGGCTCATAACCTCTGCTGCGAAGCTCGTTAAAAACTGTTATTGCATTAGGAACGCCGCTGCGCAGCGTGTCATATGTGTCAACAAGCAGCAGACAATTTCCCGGGAAAATATCCGCATAGGCGCGGAAAGCATCAAGCTCCGTCGGGAAGCTCATTACCCAGCTGTGTGCATGCGTGCCGAGGATGGGAATGTTGAAAAGCTGACCCGTGAGAACATTGCTTGTGCCGCAGCAGCCGCCGACAACGGCAGCACGTGCGCCGTAGTTCCCTGCATCCGGGCCCTGTGCGCGCCGCAGACCGAATTCCATTACGGCATCACCCTTTGCGGCATAGCAGACGCGGCTTGCCTTTGTTGCGATAAGCGTTTGATGATTAACAAGGTTCAGCAACGCTGTTTCAACGAGCTGTGCCTCCATTATCGGTGCAATGACGCGAACGAGCGGTTCATACGGATAAACGAGGGTCCCCTCTTCCATTGCATAGATTTCACCCGTGAAATGCAGTCCGCGGAGTACGCTTAAAAACGATTCATCAAAAAGATTAAGCGAACGCAGGTAAGCAACATCGTTCTCCGAGAAATGCAGATCATTGATATATTCAACGATAGATTCCGTGCCCGCCATTACTGCATAGGAAGAATTTGCTTTTGTATCGCGGAAAAAAAGGTCAAAGACCGCTTTGTTGCCCGCCATGCCCTTTTTAAAATAGCCGTACATCATGGTCAGCTGATAAAGGTCCGTCATCATGGTCAGGTTGCGGCTGCTCATTATGCTCATTTGTGGTTGAATCCTTTCGGGGGTATTTATATGGTTAAAACTGTCGGAGATACACTGAATAATTCACTTTTCGGGAATCAATAAATCAGTTCTCGTCAGTGCTGTGTTTTTGATATTTTTTAAAAACATCATCAAGCGTTTTTTCGTCATCGATACCGACAAGGGTTTTTTCCTCCCATTCGCCTGTTTCACGCAAAATTACGTATTCGAGTTCATCGCTGTCATCATCAACCGGAAGCAAAACATAGTAGTTTTCGCCGTTGTGTTCGATAATGTCCATAATATCAAACTCTATCTCATTTTCATCCTCATCGATAAGGATAATGCTGTTGTAAAGCTGTTCTTCCAAACTCTGCTCTCCTGTGTTTGTATTTTGCTCCGCGGCGACAAATTCCGCCTTATAATGCAGCAATATGCAGCGAGCAGCACAGAAAGCCGTTTAATCGGCACAATGCACTGCCGCTGCATATATCGTACGTTAAGTAAGCACTGTTCGGGCATCACACCCATAGCCGCGTGATTGCTGCCTGAATATGTGTTTTGTTATGCCTTGCCGTTGCAGCCGAGAACGTCAACGATCTTATGGCGAACCATCTCTTTGATGGCAGCGCGGGCGGGCTTGAGATACTGACGGGGATCGAAGTGAGAGGGGTGCTCATCGAAATATTTGCGGATGGTGCCGGTCATTGCAAGGCGGAGATCGCTGTCGATATTAATCTTGCAGACTGCCATGCTTGCCGCTTTGCGGAGCATATCCTCGGGGACACCGATTGCATCCGGCATGTTTCCGCCGTGTTCATTGATCATCTTGACAAATTCGGGAATGACCGAGCTTGCACCGTGCAGAACGATCGGGAAACCGGGAAGACGCTGCTCAACCTCTTCAAGGATATCGAACCGAAGCATGGGCTTTGTGCCGGGTTTGAATTTGTATGCGCCGTGGCTGGTGCCGATTGCGATTGCAAGGCTGTCAACACCGGTACGCTCAACAAATTCCTGAACCTGCGCGGGGTTGGTGTAGCTTGCATCCTCTGCGGAAACATTGACATCGTCCTCGACGCCCTCAAGCCTTCCGAGTTCGCCCTCAACAACAACGCCGTGATCGTGTGCATATTCAACGACCTGACGGGTGAGTTTGATGTTGTCCTCGAAGGAATGATGTGAACCGTCAATCATAACGGAGGTGAAACCGCCGTCGATGCAGCTCTTGCAAAGCTCGAACGTGTCGCCGTGGTCAAGGTGTACGCAGATGGGCAGCTGAGTTTCAATTTCGGCTGCTTCAATAAGCTTCATGAGATATGTGTGGTTGGCATATTTCCTTGCGCCTGCGCTGACCTGAAGAATGAGCGGTGCGTTCTCTTCTTTTGCAGCTTCGGTAATTCCCTGGATGATCTCCATGTTGTTAACGTTGAATGCGCCGATGGCGTATCCGCCGTTATAGGCCTTTTTGAACATTTCGGTGCTGGTTACGAGTGGCATTCCGGAATCCTCCTAATGAATTTATTCATTGTAAGTTAAGCGCGAACAACTCCTGCGTATCAATCAGGACAATATCGTCCGCTGAACCTATTATATACCAGTGTCTGTATTAAATCAACCGCTTTTTTCCGCAAATTTGATTTATATTTTTTATACTTTTTTCAGTCTGTTTCGGTTTTTTCAATACTAACGGTGCGTAAACGCAGCAAACAGCTGTTGTCCGGCTTCAGGCAAGCACATTCGCCTTCGGCAATGCGGCACGAATTGCTGCAATGCCTTCCTGTGAAATACCCGTTCGCTGCAAATCCAGTTTTTCCAGTCCCGTCAATGTGCAAAGCACCTCCACCGCCGAATCATCAATCGGATTGCCGGACAAATCGAGTTTTTTCAGATTCACATGTTCTTCAAGAGCCGAAACATCCGTTATTGCATTGTTGTGCAGCGAAACATCCGTCAGGTTGATGAGCTCCGCAAGAGAGGAAATATCCTCAATCGAATTCATTCCCGCATACAGAACGGACAGTTTTTTCATGCCCGCCAAAGCGGAAATATCAGAAATGCTGTTATTGTATATCCACAGCCGTTCCATATTCTCAAGGCTGCGCAGCTCGGAAATATCGCTCAGCACATTATCGTGCAGGTTCAGCCTGCGCAATTCGTGAAGCTCCGAAAGCGGTGAAACATCCGAAATGCTGTTATCATGCAGATACAGTTCACGCAGCTCAACGAGTTTTGAAAGCGGGCGCAGGTCGCTTATGCTGTTGCTCCGCAAGCCAAGCTTTTGAAGCTTTGTAAGCTCCGAAAGCGGCTGAAGGTCATGAATCTCGTTTTCATGCGCAAGTAGTTTAGTCATATTCTTGAGCGGCGTCAGCGGATAAAGGTTGGAGATATTGTTCTTGTCAATATCCAACTCCAGCAGCTCCGTCAGTTCGCTCAGGTGTGATATGTCAGAAATATTGTTCGTATCGAGGTTCAGTTTTCGCAGTGCGGTAAGCTTTTCAATCGGAGATAAATCGTAAATCATGTTTTCGGAAAGATCCAGCACACGAAGATAACCGAATTTTGTTAAATCGTCAATATACATCAGTCCGCACCGCCGCAGATGCAGCTCCGCGATGCTGCTTCTGTCCGATACGCATATCGAGCCATATTTATATTTAAAGGCACGCGCGAAGTTTTCGTTATTAAATTGTAATTCTGTTTCAAACGGATTCGGTTCGTCTGCGGGCAGCGGCAAAGGCGTCTGTACAGGAGGAATATAATCGCCTGGCAAAACCTGTGTGGGATTCGGCACAGGGGAATCGGTTTGCTCGGCAGATCGCTCGGGTTTTACGGGAGCAAGGCTCTCGCCGCCGCTGCATCCGAGAATTGCGGTCGCTACGATACATATAAGCAGCGCAAAAGCAGCCGGTTTACGAAGTGCAGTCAAAACAGCAGGACCGGGGGTGCGAACCCCATTGTTCCGCGAACAATGCTGCAATGCCGATTTTGCTTTTTTATCGTCAGTTTCGTTGTTTGATTTAGATTTATACGTATTTTTTCTGTTAATCATATTCGTCCCGAACTCATGTTGTTTGTTCCCGCCGCATTCGCCGCACTTTCGCAATGCCCGTTTTCGCATCAACCAATTACAGCCGTCCTGTCAAGGATCCTCGTGCCAAAGGGGAGCAGCCTTGTCGGTCGCTCCCCATGCCAAATCATCGTGCGGAATACGGCATTATCCACCGGACTTTTGCTTTGCAAAAGCTGTCAAGGGTGCAAATGCCGTTCGACACTCGGAGATACTCCGGATAATTCGTGTTTTTGTGTGCAACCGCTTGCAGTTGCGGCTCGGTTCACAAAAACAGCCTTTAGGCAGAGTTTTCGTTGTACGGAGTTTTCTCAGATGACACCGATTGCCATACGCATTATGGTCAATGCATCGGAAACGGAAACGCCGGGGTTGCCGTCAACATCCGCAAGCTGAATCTGCTGCTCGGTAAGCTGCATCGTGCCCATCGCATACCGCATTGCAGCCAATGCATCCGAAATGGTCACGTTGCCGTCCATATCAACATCGCCGGGAGCGTACTGTGCGCCGATATAACCGGGAATGCTGATATTATCAACCCAGCCGCAGTCGCTTCCGCTGTTGATGCTGCTGTCCTTAGAATACACCCATTCGAAGGTGTAGGAACCGGTTGTCTGAGCGGTGTATGTAACCGTTGTCCAGTCACGGTCGCCGGAGATATTCGTGTTGTCCGTATTGTTGACTCTGAATTTGAGTTTGTCGTAATTGCTTTCGCTGCTGACGCGCCAATCAAAGCTCATTGTTTCGCCTGCGTTCATGTTGACGGTAACGCTGAACCCTGCGGAAGAACCGCCGACGCCTGCATTTGTGCTTACAACGCTTGCGCCGCCGACGCTGTTCACAACATCAACCGCCCAAGGATGGCTGCTGTTGTTTGTGAAATTCAGCGTGCCGTTCTGCACGTTTGCCGCCTCGTCAAAGCTCGGAAGCCCTGCAATCGTCACTTGCGCGGAGGCAGTGTAGTAACGATCGTTGAGCAAATCGTGTGCTCTTGCCGTTATGGTTGCCGTGCCCTGAGCGACGCCGGTGACGGCTGCATAACGCTTATTGCCGCGAACTGCTGCAACAGCGGGGTTTGAAGAAGTCCATTCTACCTCGAAATTGTTTGCATTCTCGGGTGTGCGGAGTGCAGACAGGCGAATTTCGCCGCCGACATAAGCCTGTGCGGAAACGGGGTCAATGCTGAGCGCCGTGAGCGCAACGGGTTCGGGGGGGATTGCATTCAGAGTTACGCCGAAATACTTAAGGCCGTTGTCCGCACCCTGCGGCGGGAAGTAAATGCCGTCAACGGGTTTTACGGTTATTGCACCGCCGCCGCTGATGGAGCAACTGTTTCCCGTGAAAACAACCGGTGAAAGCAGGTTGTAGAGGTTCTGAACATCGTGATAATCCGCGGGGTTGTATCCCTCCTGCATCCTGAAACCGTAAATGCCGTCGTATGCATCCGGCGCATTTGCTGTCATTGCAACGCGGAAATTGCCGACAAATTCGGAAGCCGTCTGACCCGTGACCTCTTTGAACGCAGTCGCAAAAGATTTTCCTGCGGCAAGCTTTTGCAGAAGCGCACGGAAAGTCTGGTTGCCGTATTGCGTGTAGATATACTGAGCAAAGAACGATACCTGAGCATAAAGCGCAAGCCTGTCGTCCGTTTCGATCCAGTTGCTCCAATCGTACATTGAGAAGCCGTTGTGCAGGCTCCATGCGGAAACATACTCGTGTTCTGCGGGCGGAGTGAGCCAATCGTTATTGGTTTTGAAGCTGTAGTTCATCCAGCTCTGCACCCTGCGGGAAATGCTGCTGCCGGGATAGCAGATTTCCTCGGAAGCCGCGCTCATGCACTCGTTTATCCACGTGTCGGAACCGCCGGCGGAGTAGTTGATAAGGTGCTGATATTCGTGCACCATTGTGCCGTAGGTATCTGCAACATCGATGATGACTTCACCCTCGGTATTAACATAGTAAACACCGGGATATGTATCGATATTAAGGCAGGGCATTCCGTTCGAAGCAAGATCCGATGCAGTGAAGAAGCCCGCAACATAGCCGTTGCCGGGGGTCCAGCCGTCGTCAATGTTGTAATACAGAATGTTCAGCCTGCCGTCGCCCTGGCTTCCGTTTGCGTGATCGCCGAAGGAGGACTGCATCAATGCAAACTTCGAATCGAACTCATCCGCACAAATCTGGGCAAAGCTCTCGTCGATTTCATCAAGGGGATAGACGTTTGCCGCCGTTGATGTGGGAGTCCAGATATAGCAATGCTCGCCCTTTGCAAGCACTTCAAACTCAACATTTGAGTTGGGCAGTGGGCAATAGCTTGAATAGAGGCTGAAAACATGTGTGTCGCCGACATTGAAGGAAATGGATTCCGTGCCTATGCTTCCGATGTTGCTGCGGGAATCAACACCGGCTTTTTTGTCCGCTTCGGCAAGCTCGGAATCGATATCGACAACATAACCCTTGTCGGAAACGGGAAGGCTGCCGCGGTTTGCACCGGTTGCGCCGACACCGACTTCGGTTTCGATAAGGCCGCTCATGTTGCCCGTGGACATATCGCCGTAAGAGCTTGTGCTCGGGTTGTAAATAACGACATAGTCGCCGCTGTAGCCATCGCTGCCGTCGGTGTCGATTTCAACATCGCCGGTGTTGATGAGGTTTGGGGTTACCTGTGTTTTTGCAGCAGCGGAAGACGGCAGGGCTGCCGCAAGCGTCGTTACCGCAAGGCACAGGCTCAGCATGATGCTGATGATTTTCTTCATAACGTTTCCTCCTGAAGTTTTTGCAGAGGTGTATCGGCAAACAATCCGCTCGATGCGGGTTTGTCCGAACCACTGCACATATATAATAACACATCCGCCGCATTCATCAAAGATAAATCGGGGCGAATGTGTCAATATATTATTCCCTTGTGTTATTGAATCTAAATCCTGCCTTTTCGTTCATGCGTCTGCTTGATTCTCGATTCAATGCCCATATCTGTCGGAACATAGTAAACATGTCCTTCAACTGAAGGCGGCATGTATTTTTGCTCCACTTCATGATTCGGGTAATCATGAGGATATTTATACCCTGCGCCGTGCCCAAGCTGTTTTGCGCCCTTGTATGACGTATCTCTGAGATGAATCGGAACAGGTTCGTCAATCGTCTTCTCCGCTTCGGCAAATGCACTGTCAACAGCAAGAACTATGGAATTGGATTTCGGACTTTCGCAAACAAAAACGATCGCCTGTGCAATGCTGAGCCTTGCCTCCGGCATTCCTATGAGTTCAAGTGACTGCGCCGCCGCAACAGCCTGCTGCATTGCGGTCGGGTTCGCCATGCCGACATCTTCGGAAGCATGCGCAATGATCCTGCGGCAGATAATCCGCGGGTCAAGTCCCGCATAGATAAGCCTTGCAAACCACGCAAGTGCGGCATTGCTGTCCCCGCCTCGGAGGGATTTGCAAAATGCGGAGAGCATATCATACAGCTGCTGCTCATCGCATTTAATGACTTTTTGCTGAATTGATTCAGCCGCAATTTCAGCCGTGATATGTATCACTCCGTTTGCAGACGGTTCGGTTGTTCGCACCGCAAGCTCAAGCGCATTCAGTGCGCAGCGCACATCTCCGTTTGCAATGCGGGCAATATGCATCATTGCCGCTTCATCAACCGATGTTTTGTACATACCGAGCCCTTTTTCCGAGTTATTAAGAGCAGCCGTCATCGCTTGCATAATATCTTTTTCCGATAAAGGATAAAATTGGAACAGTCTGCATCGGCTGACTATTGCGCCCGTCATGGAAATCATCGGGTTTTCGGTGGTTGAGCCAATGAATTTAATCGTGCCGCTTTCAAGCGCGGGCAGAACGGAGTCGGACTGTGCCTTGCTCCATCTGTGGCATTCATCCAAGAGCAGGAAAGTTTCCTTTCCGTAAAGGCGCAGATTATTTTCGGCCTCGGCAATGACCTCGCGAACCTCTTTAACTCCGGACGTCACGGCATTAAGCTTTACAAAGTTCGAACGCGTTGTGTTTGCGATTATTGAAGCAAGCGTTGTTTTTCCGCAGCCGGGCGGACCCCAAAATATGCTGCTTTGAAGTGCATCGATTTTTATGGCGCGCCGAAGAAGGCAGCCCTCGCCCACAATATGCCTTTGTCCTATGAATTCATCCAACGTTTGCGGGCGCATTCTGTCCGCAAGCGGAGCGGATTTTGAAACATTGTTTGAAAAAAGGTCCTGCATAGCTCCGTTTGAATCCGTTTTCGAAATTGCTTTATTCGCTTGATTTTACTGTAATGCCACGCAATCCGCCGCCGGTTGCCGGCGACGGACTGCATTCGAAAGAAAGTGCAATGAAGCACACGATTTATTTATCGGTATCCTCAAAGCTCATTTCCATAAGGCGTGCGGGCAAATGTTCGAACATGTATGCCATGGGTTCGCGTTCGTGAATGGTGCGCACGGCTTCCGCAAACAGCGGCGCGGCGGAAACAACTTTGATTTTCTTTGAATTTTTAAGCACATCGGTGTTGTCAACGGTATCGGTTGTGACAAGCATCTTGATGGGGCTTTCTTCAATGCGCTTAACAGCGTCCTCCTTGACGATCGCATGGGAAAGGAACGCATAAATTTCTTTCGCGCCCTTGTCCATAAGGCCGTATGCAACCTTGCAGAGGGTGTTGCCGCTGATTGTGAAATCATCAACAACCATGCAGGTTTTGCCTTTTACATCGCCGATAATCTCAAGTGCATTGGGGTTTTCGTCGTGGCCGATGCGAACCTTGTCGCCGATTGCAACATTGCAGCCGAGAATGTTTGCGTATGCCCTTGCACGCTTTGCCGAACCCGCATCGGGAGAAACGACAACGAGATTTTCATTAACAATGCCGAGGTGCCGCGCATATTCGCAGAGCAATGCACTTGCATAAAGGTGATCGACGGGTTTCGAGAAGAAACCCTGAACCTGAGCCGCATGAAGGTCCATTGTAACGACCCTGTCGGCACCGCACATCTCGATGCAGTCCGCACAAACCCTTGCGCGGATGGAAACACGGGGTTCATCCTTTTTGTCGGCTTTTGCATAGCCGAAATAAGGAATAATTGCGGTTATTGAGTTTGCACTTGCACGCTTGAACGCATCTATCCAAAAAATAAGCTCGGTGAACGCATTGTTCGGATCCTTGCCGATGGATTGAACAATGTAAACATCCTTGTTGCGGATGGATTCATCGGCGCGGACGTAGATTCCGCCCTCGGAAAAAATATGGGTTGTGGATTTGCCGAGTTCAACGCCGAGATAATCACACATTTTCTGTGCAAACGGCCTGCTTGCGGAGCCGGCAAAAACAGTTATGATACCGTTGGTTGAGTTCATAATTCTAAGAAGCTCCCCCTCATCAAAATATTTTGCTATCGTAATTATAGCAGACAAGCCCCGTGCATTCAATGAGAGCAGCGAACAAAATGAAAGTATATTCGGGCAATATCGACTCGCTTTTTATTTTTTCGTGCCGCACAAAAGAATGCCCCGGACGGTTATAAGCCGTCCGGGGGCAGGGTTCATGCGTTCGGCTGAACGATTCAGTTTTGACTTTTTCCACCGCTTCCGCCGAACAGCTCCTCATCGATTGTGTAGCCGGGTTCGCCCTCGGCAACACTTCTGACAGCAGCATAATAATCGTCCCAAACGATAAGATACTGTGTGTGTTCACTGTTCAAGAAGTATATTTTAAATCCGATTCCGCTTCCGCCCTCATAGTCGGGGGCGCCGGTGATTGCATTAAGCTTCTTAGTCACGTTCTGATACCCGTTCTCCGAAGAACGGTATTCGGGCAGATTTGCAAACACCTCATGCACCTGTTCAAGTGTGAGCATAGGCACATCCTCCGGAAGATCCCCAATGATTTGCAGTATCTGCTTTGTGTAGTTCCTCTCAGACCCAATGCCTTGAAAACTCAGCTCAATGTTTTTAAGCTTCTGCTTCTGCTCATCGTCGGCACGAGCCATACAGTATTCATACAGCGAGCCATATGCCTTTGACCAGACCTTCGCGCTTTTCCAAACATCCAAATCACTGTAATCCGGAGCTTCCGTCGGAAGCTGAGCCTGTTCTGTCGGAGCGGCCGTACTCGGATTTTTGCCCGAAGTGCCGGTGCAGCCCAAGACAAACACAACAGCACATACAAGCGCGATTATGAGGGTAAGAGTTTTCCTGTTCATGCCGTTGTCCTCCTTTTCGTTAAGAATGCTTATTCAACAATGTCTATATAACCGGCGTAAGGGATAATACTCGGGTTAAAAACCCCGATCGAACCGCAAACGATGATTATCCCCTCGGTAAATTCCGGATTGCAGGAATAGACGGTAATGTAATCTCCGCATCCGCCATCGTAATCGGGAGCTCCGGCGATCTCGTTATAACGCCTTATCAACTCCATTTCAAGTTCCCTCGAGCCGAGACCGTAGCCCTCCGCCCGAACCTCAAAGTAAATGCTTCTTGCCTGTTCAACCGTCAGTCTCGGAGTGTCCGATGAAAGCGCACCCATTATCGTCTCGATCTGCCTGGTGTAACCTTCCCTGTATATCTCCGATGAAAAAGCGGTGTAACCCAATTCAAAGCTTTCGAGCTGCCGCCTCTGCTCATCGGAAGCATGCGCACAGCAGTACTCATAAAGTGACGTTTCGTCACCATAGCTCCTGTTCCTGATGGTGTTAATCACTTCATCGTTTGCGGCATCAACCTTTTCGGAATCGTCCTGTTCCTGCTCGTTCACAGCATCAACCCTTTCGGAAGCATCCTGTTCCTGCTCGGAAGCTTTGCTTCTGTCCGAAGTGACTGCATGAGCAGCAATGCAGCCGAGAGCGAGCGCAACCGCACATGCAAGTGCGATGATGATGGTAAGAGTTTTCTTCATGCCGTTGTCCTCCTTTATTCTTGAACGAAAACGGTGTGCACAGCGAATCATCATTGTGCCCGTTCCCAATCGATTGTGAAGCGTGATTAATTATCGGTCACGCTTCGTGTTTTCACGGCTGCGCAGATTACGGGCGCAGCAGCCACGTTTCGCTTCCTGCACTGTCGTAGTGCCTTACCGTGCCCCGCCATACGCGAACGTACTCGGTGTGTTCGGCATTCAGAAAGTAGACCGTGTTTGTGATTCCGCTTCCGCCCTGATAATCCGGCGCACCGGTGATTGCATTAAACCGCGTCATCACCTCGCGTTCGGTATCATCAAAATCCACGGGTCTGAATCCCATCTGTGCAACTTCGTCGCAGATCGCCTGCACCTGTTCAAGGGTGAGATAGGGTGTGTCCTCCGGAAGGTCGCCCATTGCAAGCATGACATCCTTAACACATACCATAAAGCAGCCCAAGCTGTCAGTGTCGCGGGCCTGAATTTCATCAAGCTTCTGCTTTTGTGCATCCGTTGCCTTCTCGTAACTCCTTGTCAGGAGTTCGGGATCATCAAACTGAATGCGTGAGCTGTAATTGGCCTTTTCAACATTGGTTGAATCGGGAGAATTAACGGGCGCATCGGTTTTCTGCTTGTCTCCGGCTGTCAGTGCCTGCACGGCAAAGCAGCCCAAGGCAAGCACAACTGCGCATGTAAGCGCAAGGATGAGGGTGAGAGTTTTCTTTTTCATAATAAATTCCTCCTTGAATCCGGTAGAAATGATTCTTTTTGTTCTCGCAACGGCAGAATTGCCGTTGCGAGAACAGGTTTCAGTCAGCCGTTTTAACGCAATGCTATGCAATCGGTTCAGTTATGTATTCCACGACTGTGTGCGTTGCAGCATCAAACACCGCTGCGAAGCCTATCGTTACTTGCAGATACCGTGTGTGTTCACCGTTCAAGTAGTATACTGTGAATCCGATTCCGCTTCCGCCTTCATAGTCCGGGGCGCCGGTAACTGCGCAAAGTCTTCTGTCAAGTTCACTGCGCCATTCCCACCAATCTTCAATTCCCATGTCGTTAACTTCGGCGCAGATTGCGCGTGCCTGTTCAACAGTGAGAATCGGAGTATCTGAGGGCAGCCTCCCCATAATTTGCAAGATCTTTTTCTTGTAAGCATAATTGAATCCACCGAATTCACATTCGATGTTTTCAATCATCCGCTTTTGCTCGTCATTTGCTTCTGCATAGAGCTTGCCGTAAACAGCCGAAGTGTCACTCTCAACAGCTTCCGAATTTTCGAATTCGGAAGTATCCTGCGAATCCCATGCCCAAGGAATCTGATAACAGGAATTCGGATCGTTCTCGTCAGTCCAGTAGTCGTAATACTCGGACGCATCCTGGTTCTGTTCAAAAGGATCAACATCGTTCAAAGCAACATCGGCTGCATTCCTTCCGCTGAGCGTCAGTGCCTGCACGGCAAAGCAGCCCAAGGCAAGCACAACCGCGCATGTAAGCGCAAGGATGAGGGTGAGAGTTTTCTTTTTCATACCTTTGTTCTCCTTTTCGTTAAAGAAACTTATTCAAAACGGTTCTTAACAGCGACATGAGGATCCAAACTCGGGTTAAAAGACCCCGCAACACCGTTTATGATGAATATTCCCTCCGTAAATTCGGGATTGCAGGAGTAGACAGTAATGTACAATCCACTCCCGCCCACGTAGTCGGGAGCTCCGGCAATCTCGTTATAACGTCTCTCCAACTCAATTGCAAGTTCCCTTGAGCCGGGCAGATAACCCTCCGCCCGAACCTCAAAGTAAATGCTTCTTGCCTGTTCAACCGTCAGTCTCGGAGTGTCCGATGAAAGCGCACCCATTATCGTCTCGATCTGCCTGGTGTAACCTTCCCTGTATATCTCCGATGAAAAAGCGGTGTAACCCAATTCAAAGCTTTCGAGCTGCCGCCTCTGCTCATCGGAAGCATGCGCACAGCAGTACTTGTAAAGTGACGTTTCGTCACCGTAGCTCCTGTTCCTGATGGTGTTAATCACTTCATCGTTTACGGCATCAACCTTTTCGGAATCGTCCTGTTCCTGCTCGTTCACAGCATCAACCTTTTCGGAATCGTCCTGTTCCTGCTCGTTCACAGCATCAACCCTTGCGGAAGCATCCTGTTCCTGCTCGGAAACTTTGCTTCTGTCCGAAGTGACTGCATGAGCAACAATGCAGCCGAGAGCGAGCGCAACCGCACATGCAAGTGCGATGATGATGGTAAGAGTTTTCTTTTTCATAATTAAACCTCCATTATTATTATATAATCAAATTAACAGCGTTAATGCGATTATCTCAGTTAATCGAATGATGCAGAATGTATTCCGCAACATTCTTGTTCTTATCGTAGATCTTTATAAAGTATCTACGGCCTGCTTCAAGGTTCATAGTGAAATTCGGATTTCCGACAGAAACAGATTCTCTCAGTTTGTTTCCGTAAGTGTCGTAAATCACTATATCCGCATCATAGCTTGACGGCGTCAACGATGTTGTGAATGTATATGTTCCGGTCTCCGCAGGTGAAAACGCAAAGCAATCCACATCTCCGCTGAAATCAAACCGTCCTCTCGTAAAAGCACCTCTTGTCGTTGCGCTTTTAGTTAACGTATCTCCCGCCTTGTCTTTAAACAACACAGGAGTGTACAATGCACTGCCTCTTCCATCTCCATGCGCATAATCGATTATTGGCGATTTCTTTATCAGATAATAGCGCACACCGTCATCATACCTCCCTTCCCTTGCCGCAGTTGCAATATTGCTGTCAGTAATAACAGCATGAGTGTCCAACGACAAATTGGTTACATTAGTGCTTCCGGGTTTATGCGACCATGTTCCGTCGCTGTGCCGCATATAGAAATGATAGTCATGCCCAATACCGATGGTCAAGGCTATCTTTCTGTACCCGGCGGGAACGGATGCAGTTTGTGTTGTTCGCGTTATCGTCCAATCATTCCCGTCAGCATTGCGGAGTGCTGCAAAGTCACCGTACATTTTCTGTTCAAGATAATTCAGAAGTGCCTCAGAAGTGATGCTTAAATCGTCAAACTTATAATACATTTCGAGGCAAAAGTCAAAATAAGACTGATTATCTCGAATAAACTCCCCGGGCTGCTGTTTATATGGGTTGGAGTCAGTTCCAACTGTTGCATGAACATGCATTGCATATCCGTAGCAATTCATGTTGTATTGCAGCTTGTCACGATACTTTGCCGTCATTGCATAAGTTGAATACATGCGATCTATGCTGATCGGACTTACAGTGTACGTTATGTGCAGCTCCGGCTTATGCGGAGATTCAGCATCGGAACTGTAAAAGGTCGTCCATTGGGATGTTCCGCTTTCGGTATTGTCTTTTACAACAAAGCCGTAGTTTGAGCGCGCTCCGCTGACCCAATCACGAACGATTGACGTTACGCCCATTTTGAACCAGTTCCCGCTGTCAGCAGCTGCAACGGTGGAAACATCGGTTGTTGAGTTTCCGGGTTTTGTGTTCCAAGTTATGTTTTTTGAAGACCAGCTTGAAGTAACCCGGTATGCGCGTGTCTGCGGAGTTGAACCGCCCCGTTTTTCCATTCGCAAATATGCATTTGTGACAGTGCCGCCGACAGTTGACGGAATGGTAAAACGGATATAAGTTCGGCTGATGTTGTATGAGCTGCTTCTACCTGTTCGCAAATACTCATCAACATAATAATTTGTGTCAGAGTTTTTGCTTGAAACGAAGGCATCCTGTGTCTTATCCTTACCCGTTACCATTACCGAAGGATCAATCAATACAGGGAAAACCCGTTCGGAAGCAGAGATGAAGCTTTGCGGAACGGAGAAAGAGATTATTGTTCCATCCCGTACCGGCGACAACGTGAAACTCATTTCATCGGTGTATGCCCCCGCAGAATCAACAGCAAAGAGCTTTTCGAGTTCGAACACGCATTCTCCGAAACTGTCGCTGAAGCGAACTGAACCGTCCTCAGCTTGCAGAATTTCGCAATCGGATTCAACAAAGAAGCTGTATGTCAGCGGAGCATCGGCACATTTCATGATGATATACTCCTTCAGGCAATCGCTGTTTGCTGCATACACGAAATCCGCATTTTTGAACAGATTTGGATAAGCAACGGTGTTTTTGCCGTGCAAACTGTAACCTCCGATGGTTTTGTGCTGATACTGTGCATCTTTCACTGCAATAACATTATTCGCGTTAATCGGAATAAATGAAACGAAGTGCCCGTCATAGTCCGCCGACACCGAGGAAGTTTCCCCGTCGGCGAAAAAGAAGCGTACATCGTTTGCAGCGTTGGCAAACCTGTAGTTCAAACTGTTTCTTGTTAAGTTTGTATTGACAATCGAATTGTCAATCTCGGTCATTTCTCCGCCTGCGTTACGGTAGAATTTATCTTCCGAATAGATGACGCATTCATAAGTGCCGTCATCCCGCAGGAAGGTGCTTGAGTCGGTGCTCCTGAGTTCTGTAAGTTCCCGCACAATACTCGGCTCTTCGGAATAACCGCTTGATTCAGCTGAAGCAAGCGACTGCAAAGCAAGCATCGGCTGACAAAGCAACAGAATCAAAAGGAACATCGCCAACAGTTTCTTCACACGCATTGTTCTCTTCTCCTTCCTTAGTAATTGTTCTCTTCTCCTTCCTTAGTAATGGTATGGTGATAGCTTGCCCGATTGCTGTTGATTGAACCGTTCCCGGTCAAAAATGCGTTTTGCAAGCCAAAACATTTATCGGGTGGAGATCGGAAACAGGGAAGTCTTTGTTGTCAGCACAGCCGGAATGCACAAAGACCCGAGGAACTGCGGCTTGGAGCTTTTGAAAATCGGATCGATCGCCCTCGTTTCGGCTCTCTTCCGCTCTTCGAGTCAAGCATACCATATATTACCGGCTAATGCAAGTGTTTTTTTTATTTTTTTCTAAAAATTTTAACATTAATAATTTTCTCCCGAAATTCAAGCTGTTTACGCGGCATGTTACGGATTTGCAGCCGTTGCGAAAAAAACATCAATTAATATTTTTAATTGACGGATTTTTTCGCGCAGTGTTGATGTATGTCTGATATTTTATCACAAAAATTCCCGTCAATACTTACTCTGTATCGCCCGTTGACGGCAAAAGGTTCAATGCGTCATCAACCGATTCAACGTTTGTGTATGCCTGAGGGACATCGCCCACAATAACGGTTTCGCAAAGTGCGGCGGTATGGGACACGGCGATATGTTTTTCAAAAGAGGCAAGTATTATCCGAATGTTTGCAGTCAGTTTTAGATATGCCGAATATCTTGTTTGGTTGATTCCGGCAGGAGAAAATGCAGCGGAAAGTCCGGAATCGATTCTTCCCGCAGGAGAAATCCCGACGCTTATACGAGGGCCTTTTTCTGTAAACAATGAAATTCCGCTTGCCGTCCCGAGTGATACGCCGACAGAAGCATTCGAAAGCTCCCGAAGCCGAATTTGGGCGCAATCGGTTATTTGCGCCGCAAGCAGATTAATTTTTACGGCGTCAATAAAAAGAATGTCCGCACCGCTCTCGTTTCGCTGCACTTTTGCAAGTTCGGAAGGATCATGTTTCTCCGAATAGGCTCCCATGACTTCCAATACCGCAGAGTTCAGCAGTTCCGCTGCAAGCCGGGCTGCCTTTTCCTCTGCAAGAGCGCGCAGCGGCACGGAAAACGCCGAGTCAAACAGGATTGCGAACGCAATAAACAGCGCAGCCGCAGCACAGATTATACCCCGCAGGCCAAAATGCAGATTCGGTTTTTGTATCCTGCGGATATTGGCTGATTTTACACCGCGCACTCTTCGGAAGCGGCGTTTTCCGTTTCTTTTCCTTACAACAGCATTGCTTTCGCCCCCCGTGCAGTCCGACATTGCATTCCCTCCTTTTTATCGTTTTCTTTTTAAAATATTCCGCACACGGCATGAGTGTTACCCGCAATGCGGGAGCAAACGCGGATAATTGCGGATATTTGCGGCAAAACTGCAAATATTTGATGTTCGGTTTGCCAAGCGGTGCACACTGTGGTATAATTTGAATGGGAAAATATGCGAAAGGTATTTTGAGATGGATAATTTCAAAAATGAACATAACAGCGCAGCGGACGGCGACACTCTCGTTTTTGAGAGTCCCGCTGCGGCGACAAATGCGAACGGAGAACCCGCCGACGGCGGGAATTCGGGTTTTTTCAAAAAAACCTTCGCTTCCGTGCGCAGTTTTTTTGCCAAACCGTTTTCAGACAAAAAAGGAGCAAACGAATCAATGCATTCAAAACCGAATAACAAAGATCATTCCCGTGCAGAACGCACTTCGCCGAACAAAGCGGATGCACCGCAGGGAGTTTTTGCGCCGCGCAAACGACCGCGTTCAACCTTGCTCGCCATCGTGTTCACAGTCATAAAACTTGTTGTTGTTGCGGGAATACTTTGCGGTTTCATCGGACTCGGCCTTGTGCTCGGCATTGCAAAAGCATATATCGACACCACGCCGACGCTTGATATTTCCGCGCTCACGGAAAGCGACCGCACAAGCTACATCTATGACGGCAACGGAAATATGATAACGACCTTTGCCAGCATGGAATACCGCGATTGGGCAAATATCGACGAAATTCCCGACAATCTTAAAAATGCGCTTATTGCGGTTGAAGATGTTCGCTTTTATAAACACAGCGGCCTTGATTTCAAGCGGCTTTTTTCGGCTGTTATCAACACGCTGCGCAACACCAACACCCACGGCGGCTCAACAATCACCCAGCAGCTTATCAAAAACAAAGTACTTTCCAACGTTCAGAGTTATAAGCGCAAAATTCAGGAAGCATACCTTGCATATGAGCTTGAAAGCACCGTTTCAAAGGACAAAATACTTGAAGCCTATATGAACGATGTTTACCTCGGCGACTCCAACTACGGCTTTAAAACAGCCGCAAAAGACTATTTCGGCAAGGAACTCGATGAATTGACCATTCGCGAATGCGCAATGCTTGCGGGCATGGTTCAAAAGCCGAACGTTACCAATCCCCGTGCGAACACCTATAAACGGTTTTACAGCAGCGGACGCAACAAAATGGATATAACCAACGACAGGACGAACGTTGTTCTTAAAGCAATGTATGATGAGGGCTTCATTACGCGCGCCGAATACGACGCCGCACTTGTTGAACATGTCAACATCCTTGAAGTAAGTGCTCAAAAGCAGCTCTATGACATGGCATATTTTGTTGAATACGGTGTTTATGATGTTGTGACGCACATGCTTGAAGCGCGTGACCTTGCGGACACGCCTGCAAACCGTGCCGAAATCGAAAGGGAACTGCGCACCGGCGGATACCACATTTATTTGACAGTTAAGCCGGACATTCAGAACACCGTTCAGCAAACCATTACCGAATGGCAGAATTATCCCCGTCTGCGCAATTCGGCTGCATCTGAAATTACAGACCCCAATTCCGGCATCACAAGTGCGCAGCCGCAGGCGGCATCGGTCATTATCGATCAGCACACGGGCTATATCGTTGCCATGGTCGGCGGACGTGAAGAGCCGATTCAGAAACGGCAGCTCAACCGCGCTTACCAGAGCAGTATGCCTGTCGGTTCATCCATCAAGCCGCTTGCGGTTTACGGTCCCGCGCTCGACATGGGCGCAACGCCGGCAACATGCGTGCTGAATTCCGAGCTTGCAATCGACGGTTACGGCGGTGAAAGAGGATACCCGAAAATCGGTTCGCGTCGTTGGGAAGGACTGACTTCCGTTCGCCGAGGCATCACATCCTCGCTCAACATTGTTGCCGCAAGGATTCTGTTCGACATTGTGACCCCCGAACTCAGTGCAAAGTACCTTGAGCGGCTCGGCGTTGATCCTTCACGAATCAACGTTGACGGCCCGGGTCTTGCACTCGGCACCAGCGGAATCACTCCGCTTGAAATGGCGGCCGCATATGCCTGCATTTCCAACGGCGGCATGTATATGGAACCCATCTCCTTCACGACCGTTGTTGCCGAGGACGGCAGCATCGTTATCGATGCGCGCGACTATCAGAAGACGCGGCGCGTTTTTGAAGAATCCAGTGCATTTATGCTCACCGACATGATGAAGGACGTTGTTTCTTCCGGCACGGGCACAAGCGCAATCATCCCCGGTATCACCGTTGCGGGCAAAACCGGCACAAATGATGATTACACAAGCGTCTATTTCGCCGGATTTACCGGTTACTATACCGCTTCCCTCTGGATCGGCCATGACAAGTATTCCGAAAAGCTTGCCTCCGGCTCGACCGGCGGCAACAGTGCCGCTCCGCTTTGGCAGGCTTTCATGAGCAAGGTGCATGACGGTTTCTCGGACCGTCCGCTCCTCGATGTTTCCCCGTCCGACATCGGATTGACCCAAGCCACGATCTGCCCGGTTTCGGGCAAGCTTGCCACCGAAGAATGTCTGCACGACACGAACAACCCTCCGCTTACCGACTGGTGCGCGGTTGAAAAAATGCCCACTGAATACTGTGATATGCACTGCACCGTTGTATACTGCAAGGATTCCGAAATGCCGGCAGGGCAGCATTGCCCCGCCGAATCACGCTATGCAAAATGCATTGTGCTGATTCCTTCAACATCGCTTTATGCAAGACTGAGCAACGATAAACTCTATCAATACATGCCTAACGCGGTGCGCACGGATCTTACCGCAGACGAATTCATAAGCAACGCGGAACATCTTGAATGCTGCACGGTACACACCGGCGGCGGGACGGATATTCCGCTCGATGAGCTTATTGCGCGTTCAAACGAGCTTATTGCGACTGTGCGCCATTATCTTGACACCGTTCAGACACTGACAGAAACGGCGCGCCACATTCTTGAAGGCGGAATCACGCAGCTGCAAAATGCAATTGCACAATCCGATGCTGCGCTCATCAGTCAGTATATGAGCGAACTGAAGCGGAATTACGATGTGCTGAGCGCACTTTATCCGCCTCCGAATCAGCCCGCCGAACCCACGGATGAACCGACATTCCCCAACGGATAAATCGGAGTCGTGTGCTGCTTTGAAACTCCCTTCGAACGGCATTCTTAACAAAAGCGGAATTGACAGCATATTTATTTAGTAATCGCCGGACATGCCGAACGTGCATTTGCAGGCATTGTGTCTTAAGGCACTGCATCCGGCGATTGCTCAATAAACAACAGGTTGGTAATTTATATGATTTATTTTGATAACAGTGCGACAACGCCGGTTTGCCCCGAGGCTGCAAACACGGCTCTTCGATACATGACCGAGCAGTTTTATAACCCGGCAGCTGCATACTCCCCCGCCGTTTCTGTCGAGCGGGATGTCAACGCTGCAAGAGCAAGGCTTGCATCCTACCTTAATGCGGAGCAATCCGAGCTTATTTTTACAAGCGGCGGAACGGAAAGCAACAATATCGCCCTCTCCGGGACACTTGCAATGCGCCGCGACAAATGCCGCATCATAACATCCGCAGTTGAGCATCCCTCCGTTTTTGAGCCTTTTGCCGCGCTTAAAGCGCAGGGATACGATGTTGTTGTTGTCGGCGTTGACAAAACCGGGTGTGTGCGCATGGATGAACTCTCCGCCGCCCTTACCGAATCAACGGGCTATGTGAGCATCATGCACGTCAACAACGAGGTCGGCGCCGTGAATGATATCAACGGCATATATCACCTCGTGCGCGAAAAAAGTCCCTCAGCGGTTTTCCATTGCGACGGTGTGCAGGCATACATCAAAATGCCCGCCGTGCAATGCGACATGTATTCCTTCAGCGGACATAAGCTTAACGCTCCTAAAGGCATAGGCGGGCTTTATGTGCGCCGCGGAACGCGCTTCAAAGGCGGGCAAACGGGCGGAGGGCAGGAAAACAATCTTCGCTCCGGAACCACGAACGTGCCTTCAATCATGGCTCTTGACGTGTCCGCAAAACTTTGGACGGACAACCGCACCGAAAGGCTCGAAAATATGACCCGCGTCAAACACCGCCTTTACAGCAACTTGTCCCGAATCAAGGATATAAAGCTCAACGGACCCGAAATAAGCGACAGTGTACCGTATATTTTGAACATCAGCTTTCTCGGTGTGCGCGGTGAGGTTCTGCTGCATTCATTAATGGACAAAGGCCTGCTTGTTTCAACCGGCTCCGCCTGTGCGGCAAGGAACCGCGGCAAAAACCGCATTTTAACCGCAATGGGAATCACCGGCGACAGGCAGGACGGCGCAATCCGTTTCAGCTTCGGCGCCGGCAACACCGAGGAAGAAGCCGATGCAGCCGCTCAGATGATCGAGGACAGCCTCTCCCTGCTTCGACGGTTCCGCAGGAGATAAAGCACACTCGAAAGTTTAACCCAAAAACGTTCCACTCGGAAGATAAACACGAAAGGTATTATAAAATGGAAAGAGTTATTCTTGTTCGCTACACCGAAATTCATCTTAAGGGGCTGAATCGTCCCTATTTTGAGCAGAAGCTCGTTGACAACATGCGTTCCGCCCTTCGCGGCATTCCCTCAAGAATCGACCGCGAACACGGCAGGATATATGTTATGGATATTCCGGATGTACAGTTTGACGAAGCAATCTCAAGGCTCACCCGCGTGTTCGGCATTCACTCCGTCAGTCCCGCGCTTGCCGTTGATAAGGATTGGCAGAGTGTATGCAGCACGGCATATATGCTTATGGACAAAGAGATTGAAAAAAATCCGAATTTCAGCTTCAAGGTTTTTGCCCGCCGTTCGGACAAGCACTATTTTATGAATTCGGACGGGATCAACCGCGAACTCGGGCATCTGATTCTCGAACGCTACCCATCCGTGCGTGTTGACATTCACAAACCCGAGGTTTCTCTTTCCGTTGAAATACGTGACAGAGCATACCTGTATTGCGAGGAGATTCCCTGCGCAAACGGAATGCCTGTCGGCACCGCAGGACGTGCAACGCTGCTCATTTCCGGCGGCATTGACAGCCCGGTTGCAGGTTACATGATGGCAAAACGCGGTCTTATACTGAGTGCGGTTCATTTTTACAGCTATCCCTACACAAGCGAGCGCGCACGCGACAAAGTTGTTGACCTGACCCGCCTGCTTTCACGCTATGCAGGTCCGATCCGGCTGCACCTTGTTCCTTTCACGGATATTCAAATGACCATCTACGAGCAATGTCCGAGTAAAGAGACCACCGTCATCATGCGCCGGCTTATGATGAAGATTGCGCAGCGCATTGCCGAAAAGGAAGGCGCACGTGCACTCATCACGGGCGAAGCTCTCGGACAGGTTGCAAGTCAAACGCTTGAAAGCCTTTGCGTCACCAACGACGCCGTGACCATGCCTGTTTTCCGTCCGCTCATCGGTTTCGACAAGGATGATATTATGGATCTGTCAAGGAAAATCGGAACATACGAAACAAGCATCCTTCCCTATGAGGATTGCTGCACCGTGTTTGTTCCCAAGCATCCCGTGACAAAACCTGTGCTTGAGGATTTGCGCGCAAGCGAAGCAAAGGTTGATTTCTCCGAAATGATTGAGCATGCGATTTCGGACAGCGAGCTTATGATTATTAAGTAAACTGCACATAAAAGGGCAGGCTTATTCGGTCGTTGAGCTGCATCAGGCATATATTCGGCGAGGCATTCGATATGAATCACAACACAAAAACACAATACACTATCCGCCGCATTGCGGCGGGATTCTTTGCAATGCTGACAGCGGCCGCTGCGGTTTTGCCTTGTTTCGCCTGTTCAACATATGCTCAATCGCAGCAAATCCGTTTCGACACGCAAACGGCACAACCGCAGATGCACAACGTAAGGGAGCGGTCGGGTTCATATTTCACGCTTTCCGCCGCCACCGGTGCATCATCCGCTGTCGGTGTGAACGTTTTCTCCGCTGCATCGGTTCAGCCGACGGCCGACGTTCCCGAAAATCAGCCTTCGGAAAGCCAAACGCCATATGTCGGGTTTGAAGAGCATGTGAGAACATCGGGCTGCTATGTTGTATGCCCTGTTTTCGTTTGCAGAAACTCCGCCCTTGTGAACGCTGCCGTGAAAACAGCCTTCGTGGAATATGCGCGTGAGCAGCCTGCGGACAGGTACATAACTTACGATGTTATGTATAACGATAATAACCTGCTTTCAATCAAAATGTGCGTTTATGTTCCCTTCGAACAACTCAATGCGGATTATGATGTTCCGACCGTTAACGGATATGCGGTTTTTGAAACAAGACCGATAAACATCGATATCTTATCGGGACGGATTCTTTCCGTTGACGATTGTTTCGGTGTTGCGTTCAGCGATGATTTTGCGGCAGATTTCGGTAAAAAAGCATACGAAACCGCAGTTTCGAATTTTGGTGATATTGTCATTTGTTTGCCTGAACCGATTTATTCGGATCGCATGTTCATGTTCTATGACTGCGGAATTTTGCTCTGCTATCGAAAATATGAACTTATCGCCGATCCGACAATCGAACCGACGATTTATATCCCGTCAGAATGGTTCATCGAGCAGGGCGCAAGGTCCGATTCGCTCATCGGAAGGCTTTTGTTCGATGAAACAGGCGGGCAGCCCTCGCCGAGTGACGGCTATGAATTTGCTGATTAATGTCTGAAATACTCCGAATGACTTATTTTCGTGAGATTTAAATTTGCCGATTTTTCTGCATGGTTCCGTCCGATGATTATTCAAACTCGGCATCATGCTTTCTGAAAAACTCATATTGACAGCGAACACTCGGAATATCCTGCCATGCGCAAACTCCCACCGGGAATGAATCAAAATCATAAATCTTTGCGTTTCGGGCGGAAAGCATAATCGCGGAATGAGTCGCAATTACAAACTGACAGCCGAAATACCTTGCGCTGTCCTCAATAAGCTGAAGCAGTTCGATCTGTTTTTCCGGAGAAAGGCTGTTTTCGGGTTCATCCAGCAGATACAGCGCATTTTCCTCAATTTTGTTTTGGAAATACATGAATGCGCTTTCCCCGTTTGACCGTTCGCGCAAGCCTGCCGGCAAGCTCCTGCGAATAAATTCCGAAGCGGTCTTGCTGCGCGCCGTGTTGAGCCGCTTAAGAGCCTCATAATCCTCAAGTGAACGAACACTTGATTTTTTGTGTTTTAGCGAAAGATATTCATCAAACAGTTCATCGCGCCGCCTGTCAACCCCACTGTTCAGGCTGCGGAGATCAAGCATAAAATCAAATACATCGTCACTCGTGATAATCCTGCTGTGCGGAGTAATTTCAAGTTCGCATATAAAACTGCAATCCTCAAGGTAACGCTCGAAAAAGCAGCTGCGATTATACAACGATGCCCTTGTCAGTTTCAGTTTCTCTGCAATGATATTGAGTGCGGTTGTCTTTCCTGTGCCGTTGCCGCCGCAAAGCAGCGTTATATCTTCAAAATCAAGCTGCGTCAGCCCTTTTTCTGAAAGAACGCCAAACGGATAGATTGAATCATAGCATGTCATTTTCAACCCGAATCTAAAATCCGTCTCGGTTTCGGCATCCGGAAATTCAAATTTTGATATATACAGCATCGGTCGGCCTCCGTGTTTTAATAAGTATTTAATTGTTCAAATGCCGCGCCGAAAAACGGTGCGGCATACATGTATTACTCTGAATATTCTGAACAATTCCTGCGTGCAGCTTTATTCAAGCGGTTCGCCGATATACACGATATCACAGTTTTCTCTTCCGCCGTTGCTGGGCTTTGAAGTCAGTTTTCCGTCAAAAGCCATCATTGCTGTCTCGCCGCCGTCAAGATTATATGCTTCCTTGCAGCCGAGATCAAACATCAGCTTTGAAAGTTCCTTCATTGAAAGCCCCATGGAGTACCCCTCCTGCCTGCCGTCAACGATAACAAGACAGTAGTGACCCGGCTCGTAATAGCCGATCGCACAGCGGGGATTCCAGTTTGCAACGCTTGTGTTGAATTCCTCCATGGGTTGCCCTCCGTCCAACAGCTTCGGGCCGAAAGAGAAAGTGTGATACGGTTTTTTTCGATAGACAGCCGTAAGATTAACCGAACCTGCAAGTATGGTTTCCATCGTGCCGTCCTGATAAATAACGCATACGTCCTGCGTTTTATTTATTGTTTCGCGATAGACATACCCATTGCGAATCTCAAGCCCGCTCTGTTTGAAAACAAAAAAATCGCCGGAAGTTGCAACTATTGCATTATGTTTTGCAGCAAGACTTTCAACACGCTCCCTCCTGTCGGACTCTTCCGACACCGCACTGCGAAGGCTTGAAATGTCCTTAATGTAAATATCCGCCATGTAGTAGTGCACGGGATAGCCGCCGACGGTAATATCCCGGCTCAAAATCTCAACGGATACATTGCCGCTGCGATAGGAATTCTCGGTTTTTTGAATGCTTCCGTCAGCGGTAAACTTATCTTCATATTTGCCGTGCAGAAGGTTTTCACGTTTTTCCGGCAGAGGGAACGCATGGTTCGCATCAAATTTTTGCGGTTTAACATGATGAAACCATGCGAAAGACAGCAGTATAATCGCAAAAACAAGAATATCCGCCGTAACAACAAGTAAAATCTTTGTTTTATTTTTCATACAGTCGTAATTATATCCACAAATGGCAACGCCGTTTTGCACCGTCAATGGTTGTCGTGCGTTCGATTTTTCTTCATTTTGTCGGGATTTACCCACAACGCAACGATGTTAAGTATCGATGATATGAGTGCAAGGACTGCAAGCACCGCAATATACCACTTTGAAAGTTCACTGTCCATAAATGCCATTGCCGTGTTGAACCTGTCGATAACGAAGCAAATCAGCACGAGCAATGCGAGCATTGCCGTCAGGTGAGAGAGCAGCACGCGGAACACGCGGCGTTTGTTATTGAAATTGAAGAGTGATTTTCTCATTATTATTTCCCCGTTAAATTTTAAATTTCAAGTAGTTTTCAGCTTCCGTTTCGAATCCGAACGCTCAGGACAGCGGTTCCGCAACATAAACAATGTCGCAATTCTGTCTGCCGCCGCCGCAGGGCTGTGAGTAAAGCTCAGTACCGTATGCCATCATAGCGGTCATGCCTCCGTCAAGGTTGTATGCCTCCGTGCAGCCAAGCTGTTTCATGAGCTTTGAAAGCTCTGTCATTTCAAGCCCGAGGGAATAGCCTCTCTGCCTTCCGTCAACAACAACAAGGCAGTAATGCCCCGGTTCATAGTAGCCGATCGCGCAGCGCGGATTCCATGTTGCAACACTCGTGTTGAATTCCGTCATCGGTTCGCCGTTGTTCAAAAGCTTTGGGCCGAACGAAAACGCATGATACGGGTTTTTAGCATAAATCGAAGCTAAATCCACCGAACCGGCAAAATAAGTTGCCATTGTGCCGTCGGAATAGACAACGCAAACATCCTGACTTCTGTTCAGCTCCTCGCGGTAAACCTGTCCGTTTCGAATCGCAAGTCCGCTCCGCTTGAAAACAAAGAAGTCGCCTGAAGCTGCAACGATTGCATTGTTCTTGCCTGCAAGCTCCGTCACCCATTCATCCCTGTCCGGCGAATCGGAAATTGCACAGCGAAGGCTTGTAATATCCTTTATGTAAATGTCGGCAACATAGTAGCATACGGGCTGCCCCTGAACGGTCATAGTGTGTTTGCTCATCTCAACACAGACATTTCCGCTGCGATAGCCGTTTTCATCGCGAACCACCTCACCGGAAGTAAACTTTTCGGAATATTTTCCGTGAAGCAGATCGTTCGGTTCGGAGGTGGGGGCAACAGTGGGTTGAGTGGATGCCGACGGATCCGGTGTTTCACCGGCAGCAGGTGTGTCTTTCGGAATCCACCAATCCGGCGACGGGCTTGGTGAAGGCGACACTCTCGGGTCGAATGTTCTCGTCGGTGACAGCTTCTGCGGCTTTGCATGATGAAACCATGCAAACGACAACAGTATTGCCGCAAAAAATACTATATCCAAAACAACAACAAGAATAATTTTTGCCTTATTTGCTTTCATATATTATCTCCTTAAAATTACACGGCATGAACCGCGCGGCACCGCAATGTTTTATGCTGCGGTATTTTTCTCGCAAAAAACAAATTTTCGCTGAATTACAAAGCTCAGCGGGTAAATCACAAGCTGTGCGATTATCTGGGCAAGCCAGAGCGCGATGCCGATTTTTCCCATAAGCTGAAGCAGACCGTAGTTCAACGCAAAAAGCACCACTACAAGAATGTAATAGCGCAGTACACTGCCCTTGGACTTTGTTTGAAAAACAAGCCGCTGATTAAGGAAGTAATTCAGCAAGGAGCTTATCGTGCGTGCTCCGACAAGCGCGAAGAACTTTGGCGGAAGATTAAATGACAGAAGCCTGACCGCCGCACCGCCCGTAATGCCGCCGAGTATCGCATTGAACACAAGCAGAAGGATATAATCCGCAGCCCAGCTGACAAAGCTTGAAAAAACGAACGTAAAAATCGTTTTGTATATCCGCCATGAATCCTTTACAGTGTTGAAATGAGAAGTCTCATTCTTATTAAGATACACGGTCTCTATGGTGTGCTCGATTATCGGCACATGCGTTTTGGTGCATGTCAGGAGCTGATTAATCTCGTATTCATAGCGTTCGCCGCCGATTTTGAGCATGTCGTCAAGCTTTTCGGTTGAAAACGCACGAAGCCCCGTCTGCGTGTCGTAAACGCGAACGCCCGTTGAAATTGCAAACACGCCGCGTGTTACACCGTTGCCGAATCTGCTGCGGAGCGGTACCTTGCCGGAAAAACGTCTGCTGCCGAGAACAAGCGCATTCGGGTTCTTTGCCCAGGTTTCACTGACTGCCACGATATCTTTTATAAGGTGCTGCCCGTCCGCATCAACGGTTATTATACCGTCATCGGAAAACCCCGCATCCTTTATGTATTCAAACGCAGTCTTCATTGCGCGGCCTTTGCCGCGGTTGACTTTATGGTGCAGCAGAGTAACAGCGGAATCCGCTTCAAGCTTTGAAAAAACATCTTTGCTTTCCGCATTTTTGCTGCCGTCGTCAACAATAATGATTTTATAGTCCGTTTGCTGCTTCAGTTCGTCCACAAGACGCAAAAGCTTTTCATCCGGCTCATATGCAGGTATGACAACGATCATTTGCAAACAGTATCCTTTCGCATATCCACATTTCGTGTTATTATACCACAATGGAATGCCGGTTTAAATACCCCTTTTGTAATATTTTCTTGCCCCTATCGGCTGCACATGCCGTTATGAAATACTATTTTATCTTTTAAATACACGTTTTTTGCAAAAAATATATGTGTTGCAGGTGCTTTGCATAAAAAAAGTTCACAATTGTTTTACATTTGTGTCATCTGATTTTTGCTCTCCGCAAACGCAGTCATGCTTCCCTGCCAACACTTTTCCTTCAAATATACCTTTTTTCGGCGCAAACATTGTTGCACAAACCCGAAAAAAATGCTACAATCACATCGTATGAGGATAATCTCCGGCCGGACGGCGGCGCGAAAAGCGATTCTGCTGTTTTATCCGCTTTTTCTTCCTCAAAAAAACTTTTTCGGAGGCTTCTTCCATGAAAATCTCGCAGAAGGCTTTGGCATGCAACCTTTCCCCCATGCGTAAATTCCATCCGTTTGCCGTTGCAGCAACCAATAACGGCAAAAAGATTTATCATTTGAATATCGGTCAGCCCGATATCGCAACCCCGCCCGCATATTTCGAAGCGGTTCGCAATTTTGAGCTTCCCGTTCTTGAATACGCTCCTTCCCCCGGTTTGCCCGTGCTTATCAAAGCCGTTCAGGACTATTATGATAAACTCGGCATTCACTATGAAGAGAGCGATATCCTTATCACCACCGGCGGCAGTGAAGCGTTGCAGATGCTGATGCTCAGCATTCTTGACGACGGCAGCGAGGTTATCATACCGGAACCCTTCTACCCCAACTACAACACCTTCATCAAGAGTGCAGGCGGCACCATTCGCCCCCTGACCACCTCCCCCGAAGGCGGTTATCGCTATGCTTTCCGCGAAAAGCTTGAGGCTCTTATCAACGAAAACACCCGCGCAATCATGTTCACCAACCCCGGCAACCCCACCGGCGTTGTTCTGACTCATGAAGAGCTGCGCACCATTGCGGATGTTGCAAAAGAACACAACCTGTTTGTTATCGGCGACGAAGTTTACCGTGAATTCGTTTACGGCGGCGAGCAGCTTGCAACCATCGGACAGTTCGAAGATATCAACGAAAACGCCGTTATCATCGACTCCGTATCCAAGCGTTTCTCTGCCTGCGGCGCACGTATCGGAACCATTATCACCCGCAACAAGGAGCTTCAGCAGAACCTCATGAAGTTCTGTCAGGCAAGGCTTTCCGTTGCAACCCTTGATCAGATCGCTTCCGCCGCGCTTTACAGCGTTGATTCCGACTATTTCGATGCTGTTCGCAAGGAATACAAACTCCGCCGCGACACCTGCTACAATAAGCTGCTCGAAATCCCCGGCGTCGTTGTTAAGGAACCGCAGGGCGCGTTCTACATGATGGCTGCACTGCCCGTTGACAATGCGGATACATTCCAGAAATGGCTGCTCACCGACTTTGATGACAACGGCGACACGGTTATGTTTGCTCCCGGCGAGGGCTTCTACGCAACCCCCGGCAAGGGTCTGAACGAGATTCGCATTGCTTACGTCCTCAAGCAGAAGGATCTTGAGCGCGCCATGGATCTGTTGGCTCTCGGCATTAAGAAATACAACGAGACGCACTGCAAATAACCATTCCGCAATATAGAAACAACGAAATCAGCTTTATTTTGAACAAAACCGACTGCGCCGCATACATTGCGGTACAGTCGGTTATTTTTTGATTCACAGTCTGTCAATCATAACTGTTCCGATCAGATGTTTTCATCCTTCAGTGCATCAACCGGGTTTTCGCGCTTTAACCTGCTTGTTGAGTACAGCATGGAAACAAACACAACCATGAAAACGCTCACTACAGCAATCGCAACCGCCGTCCACGGCATTGTGAAGCTCATCTGTGCAGCCTCCGCTGCGGACAGGTAGCAAAGGTAGGTCATGCCGACCGAAAGCGGCAAACCGAACAACAGCGAACGCGTTCCGTAGAGCAGGCATTCATAGTTCATCATTCGGTTCATTCCCCTGTTCGTCATTCCGAGCGAACGGAGCATTGCGTAATCACGGCGGCGCAGTGCAACATTGGTTGACACGGTGTTGAACACATTCGCAACCGAAATCAGTGAAATCAACGCGATAAAGCCATAGGAGAATACCTTCACAAGGATTATCATGTTGCTGACGGTTCGTTCATCCTCCGCACGGTTGTACAGCCTTTGAGGCGCAAATTCGATTCCCCGGGTTTCAAATACGGATTTAACATCATTCTCCGCCTTGTCCGGGTCATCGGCGCAGATGTAGACATTCATGAACCCCTCATTGAATGCCTTTTTGTCTTTGAACGCGGAGAACGGCAGAATGAGCTTCATTGCGCGTCCGCGGTCAATCCCTGCGGGTGCGGTTTTGACGGTTGCTGCAATATGTATTTCTTCATATTCAACCGGGCGCACGGGCCGGTCTATGGGTCTTCCGAAAGAATCAAATCCCGAGGATCCGAAATCTTCCCCATCGGAGGAGTTTTCCCCGTCGGAGCTGCTTCCGCCGTCAGCATCTTCCTCTTGAGCGGGCCCATAGTAGTATTGCAGAACGCCCTCTCCTATTTCATTGCCGGACCAAAACATGCCGTCCAAAATGTATCCGTCGAGCTGCGGTGCGGGTTTTGCCCGCATCAGGGTCGTTACTCCGTCCGAAACAAAGCTGTAATTATATGTTCTTCTGTTGTTTTCGCCGTTATCCTGCGAATAAACAACATCGTAACCGCTGTTGAGCATGACGGGCAGTTTTTCTTCGGCTGCAAAATAAGCATCGGCATCGATTCCGTTTTCGGTCAGCATCCTTCCGAATGCCGCATCATCAATGTAATACGCAAAACAGTTTTGTTCAACTTTGAGCAGCCCTTCATGTGCGCTGCGCTGCGCTTTTGTGTATGCTTTATACTCCGCCGTTGTGTCTCCCTCCGGCAGGTACACAAAGCTGTTGTCGAGCGTGTTCAGGCAGAAAGTTATCTCATCAAAGTATTCTCGGGCGCCTGCGGCAAACTCCGTATAATTCTGCGCCGACAAATCCCGATAACATATATCGTAGCTTTTTTCCGTGAATGCGTCATCTGCCGACTTTGTGAGATACATGCAGAAACCGCTTGCAGAGATGAAAAGCACAAGGCTCATTGCAAGAGAAGCTATCGTTGCGCGATACTTTTTGCGGCTGCGTGCATAGTATTTTTTTGCAAGCATGCCTTCTGCACCGAAAAGCCGAATGAAAAGCTTTGAACAGCGCACATTCTTCTTGCCCGCATTCACATCCCGCGCCTGCCTGATTGCTTCAATGGGTGAAATTTTCATTGCACGCCGCGACGGTATCCATGCGGAAACGAAAACAGTCAACACCGCGACCGCCACAGCAACGGCAACGGCCTGCCATGAAACGGAAAAGCTCATACCGAACGGTGCATCGAGTACGGATTTGAACAAATCTCCGCAAAGCCACAGCGTCAGTCCCATACCTCCGATGCCCACAAAAAGGCCGATAGGTATGCCGCATATGCACAGCGCAAATGCTTCGAAAAGAACGGACCGCCTTATCTGGCTCCGGGTTGCGCCGATCGAAGCAAGCAAGCCGAACTGCTTTGTTCTTTCGCTTACAGAAATTGAAAATGCACTGTAAATCAGCGAAACCGAGCCTATAAAAATCAGCACGCAGAAAATTGCGGCAAGCCTCACAAGCATATTCGAATAATTGTTAAACACCGAATAGCCGTCCATTGTGAGCAAACTCGTTTGATAGGATGCCTCAGTGAAAGCTCCCGAAAGCTTTTCCGCAAACGCATCAAGATTCTTTCTCGGATTTTTCATCAGGATATAGGCATCATAAGTTTCACCTTCCTGCAGGGGTTCGGAAAGAAGGCTCAGCGCGGTGTAACCCGGAGCAATCATTTCTTCAAACCCGGGGCGTTCATAGAAACCGACAACGACATATTCCCAAATCCTGTCCGCAGTCAGCTTTTCCTCATCGTACGAATACGGGTTGTTCTGTCCAAGCTCCGACCCGTCTTCCGCAACACGTCTGCCGAGAGTCAGTTTCAATCTGTCGCCGATTTTATGTGATACGCCGCCGTTCGCCTGAAGATGTGCGGGAAGAATTATCTCGTTTTCATTTTCGGGCAGTCTGCCGCTCGTAAGATGAACGGGCATATTTTTCATGAAGCTTTCATCCGCTTCAAGAACATACAAATAGGGCTTGTCGGCATTGCTTGAACCGGCTTCGGCATAACCTACAGGCTTTGCGACAGCGGCCTTTGAAACGCGCTCGTCGGCTTCGATTTTATCTATCGTTTCGCTTGAACAGCCGCTGAACGAAACATGGTAGTCGCCTTTGTCATATGCAAAGTACTCGCGCATATAGCCGTACATGCTTGAGCAGAAAGTTGTTACGGCGGTGAACATTGCAGCGGAAAGAATTATGCCGATTATCGTTACGATCGTGCGAACCCTGTTCTTCTTCATCGCCTGCAAAGTGACTTTGTTCATGATGTTCATTTTGAAATCACCTCGTCACGGACGATTTTTCCGTCCTCGATTGCAATAATGCGCCGAGCTTGCAGTGCAATGCTTTCGTCATGAGTGATCATGATGAGAGTTTGATTGTATTCACGGTTCATTCGCTTCAAAAGCTCAACTATTTCATGGCTGTTTTTTGAATCCAGATTGCCCGTCGGTTCATCCGCAAGCACGATCGAAGGCGAATTCATCAATGCCCTGCCGATGGACACGCGCTGCTGCTGTCCGCCGGAAAGCTGATTCGGAAGATGTTTCTCGCGTCCGACAAGATCAAGCTCGCGAATCAGTTCACGCAGCCTGTCGCGGTTCACGTTTCGTCCGTCCAAAAGCACGGGCAGGGACATGTTCTCTTCAACGTTCAAAACCGGAATCAGGTTGTAGAACTGATAGATAAGCCCGACTTCGCGGCGGCGAAAAACTGCAATCTGTTCATCGCTTCGCGAATAAACATCCTGTCCGTTCACAAGCACTTTGCCCCCCGTGGGGCGGTCAACGCCGCCCAATGTGTGCAAAAGAGTTGATTTGCCGCTGCCCGAAGGCCCGATAATCGCAACAAAATCACCCTTTTCAACCGAAAAGCTTACGCCGTTGAGCGCACGAACTTCATTCTCGCCTTTTCCGTAAACCTTTGTCAGGTTTTCAACCTTCAAAATCTCCATTTTCTCTCCTTTTGAGCATCATCCGTTCGAAATGCGGCAGGCAAACCTTTTATACGCGCAATCCGAATGTATTGTCTTCGACTCTTTTGTTTATGGTTGAAATTATACCCGCGCAATATGACTTGTGTGTGACTTGAAAATAACAGATATGTCACAAACACCGAATACGCAGCTTCGGAAACGGCTCAAACATTATCCAATCGAAGTGTTGTTAAACTGCGCTTTTATACAGGCGTATGGTGAACACTGCACCGCCCTGCCGATGATTTTCCGCTTTAATTGTTCCGTTTTGTTTTGAAATGATGGTTCTTGACAACGCAAGCCCGATACCGACGCTTTGCAGCTGCGGAATCTGCGCTCCGCATTGAACCGTATCGTTTTCGGTATGGGTATTATTCCTTAAACTCCCCGTTTCCGTACAGTTCATGCCGGCTGAACCGGTATAAAATCTTTCAAAAATATGCGGCAAATCCTGCTCCGCGATTCCGCATCCCGTGTCGCGAATTCGAAATTCCGAATAAATCGGGTTTTCGGATGCAGTGACATATATGCTTCCGTTTTCGCAGTGTTCGACACAGTTTTTAAGTATATTGCCCAAAGCTTCCGTCATCCAATCCGGATCGCAGTATGCAAACCCGGAAGCATCAATTTCGAAATGCACATTTTTCAGCTCCGCCATGATTTCCAGCGGCTCAACCGCTCCGTCAACAATTGCCGCAAGTTCGGCATGTTTCCTGCTGAAAGTGACAGAATCCGCATCGAGCCTTGCAAGCTTCAACAATGCGGAAACAAGCCACTCGATCCTTGTCAGCTGCCTGCGGAGTTCAAGAAGAAGCTCCATGCGTTTTTCTGCATTCATGCCGCTCCTGCCCAAAGATTCCGCAATCAGATTAAGCGCCGTGAGCGGAGTTTTTATCTGATGAGAAATATCCGCAATTGAATCCGCAAGCTTTGTTTTGTCCGAACGCAGTGCATCGGCCTGCTCGCGAAGACGAACAATCAGCTTTGTGAGTTCATTTTCAAGTATGCTAATTTCGCCTTCACGATACTTTGAAAGGCATATGTCCTCCGCACCGTGGAGAATGCCGTCGATTTCATCCGCAAGCTTTCTGAAATGCCTGTGACGCAGCGCAGCGTTCACAAGCTGAACCGAAATCACAATTACAAAAGCGGCGGCCGCAATAAGCCCCGCTTTCTGATTTAAATAAAAACATATTCCGCTTGCGGCGATACCGACTGCGGCCGTTGTCAGCGTCAGCGCACAAACATCCGGATTTCTGAGTACTCTCATTTTCCATGCCCCCTTTGCGTTATTCTTCGGCGGCAAACCGCATATATTCAGTCTATTTTGTATCCAACGCCGCGCACCGTTTTAATAATGCAGGGAGTCTGCGGATCGGCTTCCAGTTTTTCGCGCAGCCGTTTAATATAAACGGTCAAGGTGTTGTCATTCACAAAGTCGCCCGCAACATCCCAAATGTGTTCAAGCAGCTGTGCGCGCGTTAAAACATGCCCGCGGTTGTTTATGAGCGTCAGCAAAAGCCTGTATTCCAATGCCGAAAGGCAAAGGTCCGTATCCCCGCGGAAACAGGCTCCTCTCTCAAGGTCAACACGCACATCGCCGAGACTGACCGCGGCCTGCGGTTTTCCCGCCCGTCGAAGAGCGTTTTTGATGCGCGAAACAAGCTCCCGCGGCCGAAAAGGCTTTGCAATATAGTCATCCGCACCGAGCTCAAGTCCCGTAACAACGCTGTGTTCATCACCCGAAGCCGTCAGAAAAATAATGGGTATATCCTTTTTGCTTTTCATGGCGGAGCAAACAACAAAGCCGCTGCCGTCCGCAAGCGAAACATCCAGCAGCACAATATCAAACTCCTCCTGTTCAAAAAGCCGCAGCGCTTCGGCCTGCCCGTTTGCGCTTTTGCACAAAAAGCCCTCATCCGTCAAAAACGAGCTCAACGCACGAACGATCGCGGCATCATCCTCAACAACAAGCACTCTGTTTGATTTATTCATAACGTTCCTCCGTCCCTGATGTTCGCATTTGCTTTCGCAGCATTTCGGTGCAAAATGCAAAACGCCCTGCTCCCCGTTTTACATGTATCGGCAGCACAATGGCTTATCCGTTTTCAAATAACAGGTTGAAAACACGGCCTTTTTGCCGATACACAATTAAATCGCTGTTTCCCGCAGGAGCAGGGTGCAATGTTTTTCAAATTTTTTACTTTATCCGAGTTTTATTTTTCGGGACGAATAATTTCGGTTGTTGCATCCATCCACAGCCGTTCAACATTGTAATACTCGCGCTCTTCCGGATGGAAAATATGCACAAGAATTCCGGCAAAGTCAAGCACGATCCAACGGCCTTCGGAATAGCCTTCCCTGCGGCGCATCGGAAGCCCCATTTCGGCGGCACAATCTTCAATTTCATCACTCAGCGCCTTTACATGAATCGGCGATGTGCCGCTCATGAACACGAACCAATCGGTAATGATTGTTTTGTCTCCCACATGGACCGCAACAATATCGTTTGCTCTTTTTGCATCGGCGGCATCCACAATGCGCTTTACGCAATTTTTAAGCTCCTCGCGAAACCTGAGTTCCGGTTCCGAAAGGATGTTTTTGTTTTCGTTATTAGTTTCCATTCTTCCTCCGATTATATCTATATTGATATTATTTTTATTAATCGTACGTCTTTTTATTCGACATTGCCCGTATCGAATTCAGCCGGGATAAAATCGGCTTAAAACTCACCGCCGTTGCCGATTTGTCGTGTTTTCTCAATCGCCGCCGTGCAGGCGGGCTTTCACCCGTTTTTCGAGTGCTGCAATGGTAATTTCCGTTTGCGGATGAATGCGCATTCCTTTATTTTCAGTGTATTCGATAGTGTTCCGAAGAACCGCTATCGTCGCCCTGTCGAGGTCTCTGAAAGCAAGCTCGCGCAAATCCCGTATTCTTCTGTAATCACGTGACGGTTCAAGCTTGTCCGCAAGAAAAATCACCTCATCAAACGGGGTCATTTCCGCACATCCGACGGTGTGCCGTTCTATTGCGTTCAATATTTCCGTATCCTGCACTCCGTACAGATCCCTTGCAAGCAGTGCACCTATGCGCGAATGAATCAAAAACGGATTTTCACGTTCTTCATTTGTCAGCGCATAACCCATTTTTTCGGCATATCGAACGGTCTCTTCACGCCCAAGCTTTGCGCAGTCGTGCAAAAGAGCCGCAAGCCGCGCTTTTTCTGTTGAAAGCCCGTGATACTGAGCAAGTCCGACAGCTTCACGCACGGTCAGCATTGTGTGACGCATTCTGTATTCATCCAAAACGTTCGAAACACGTTCCGCAAGCTGCTCTATGCTTTTGGGCTGATACAAGCGCTTTTCGTAAAGCAGCATTTCGGCGGAAAGCGGCACAAGCCTTTCAACGGTTTGTGCGTTTTGAACACGCCTTCTGATTTCCGTTGAGGATATGTCCGGCCCTTCCGCAGAAATAATCTCGACTCTGCCGCCGAATTCAGCCCTTATCCCGTCTGCAAGAGCTTCGATATCGCGTTCCTGACCGCGTCTGTTGACGGCAACGAGGGTTGCAAGCTCCAGTATTTCTTTTGGATTTTTCCATTTCGAGAAATCTTCAAGCATATCCGCTCCGACAATGAAATACAGCCCGGCTTTCTTGTTTATCCGCTTCATTTCGCGCAGCGTGTCAACAGTGTAGCTGACTCCGCCGCGGCGAATTTCGATATCGGAAGCGCGCATTCCGCGTTCGCGCTTCAAAGCGGCGCAGACCATATCGAATCTTAACGCAGCCGGAGTGCGCTGTGCGGAATGCTTATGCGGCGGATCTGCCGCAACAACAAAATCCACCCTGTCAAGCCCAAGCTCCTGTTTCACGGAACGGGCAACAAATATGTGCCCCATGTGAACGGGGTCAAATGTTCCGCCGTAAATTCCAATCTTCATATGCATATTATACAACATCCTGAACCGTTTGTGAATGAAAAACATATCTATGTGCCATACTGATTTTATGAATGACACATTGTTGAAAAGTTATAATCGGAGCTTCAACGGCGGCAAATCCCGCTTTGCGCGCATATGCGACAACGTGTTTTCGGCACTGCTGCTGACCGCCGCACTTTATTTGCTTGTTTCGCGAAAGCTGCATCACGGCGCCGCGTCTTTGCTTGCCGCAATGCTCATTTCCGCGTCAATACTGCTCACTGCAAGCCTTTTGCGCAGCCTGCGGTTTAATGCCCACATCAAAAAACTCCGCAGAGAAACATCCGAGTCGATTTTGCGGCGCAGGATACTCGTTTCGCCCGAAGTGGACGAAGTAATCCGCAGCATGCACCGTTCATCCTCGGAATACCCGAATCAAGCGTGTTCCGAACAGAGTGCAACTCGCTCGTTTTATCTGCTCCGAACTGAAAAAGCAATCACTTTTGATGATATTCTTCCGATTATTCGCGAGGCTCTTGAAAAAGGCATTTCGCACATCGTGATATATTCAGTTTCGAAACCCGAACCGGAAGCGGAATCCGCCGTGCGCACCGTCGGCACCACCGCAGTTGAGTTTAGGCTGCTTGAAACAATTCCGCAAATTCGCGAACGCTTCCTGCCCGACGATGCCGAAATCGATGCCGAAATCAAAGCTGCATTTCCTCCCGCCGAGCGTGTATCCGTCAGGGTCCGCGCTGAGCGCGCCGCATCGAAACTCCGCACGGAAAAACACGCTTCAAAGTACTTCTTTGCGGGCATGGGATTATATGCTCTTTCGTTTTTTTCGGCATACAGATTCTATATGCGGTTTGCAGCCTCGGCAATGATGTTCGCCGCAATGCTGCTGTTTATCCGCAAAATAACCGCATCCTCCAAACCCGCAGACAGCCGGCGCTGACCGCAGGCATTTCATCCAAAGCTTGTTTTATTCCGCCGGCGGAGCATTCGGATCGGGGGTGTCGTCCAGCTTCAAAAGCTCGCGCGCTATCTGAAATTTCAGGGATGAGTATGCACCCGAATCGGGAACATCGAGCATTACGATCACAACACGCTCATCCTCCTGCGCAACGTTAAGGCGAAAACCGGCAAACCATGAATACATGCGGGTTTTGTCTTTGCCGATTTCGGCCGAACCCGTTTTTGCCGCAACGTCAACATTCGTGACACGCAGCGAACGACCCGTTCCGTTTTTGTTCGGATCCACAACGCCTTGGAGCATCGGGACTATTTTGTTTATTGCATTTGTCGAAATTGCGTCCTCCATCCATACGGAGTATTCGCTTTTCCGAATGCATTCGTATTCCACGCCGTCCGTTACATATAATCCGTCCGTGATTCGCGGGGTCGGCATATCGCCGTTGTTTGCAAATGCGGAGAACATTGCCGCAAGCTGAAGCGGCGTCACGAGCACCTGGCCCTGTCCGTAGCCGGAGTCCGCAAGCATTTTGTTGTCCATCACGCTGCCGCGGCTGTAAAGCTGGGAGCGGGCGGCACCCAATTCATAGGGCAGCGACTTGTCCATGCCGAGTTTTTCATTAAAATATGCAATGAATTTCTCCTGACCGATTTTCAGTGCAACATCCGCAAAGTAAATATTGTCGGAATGCAGCATACAGTTTGTCATGTTCATCGGTTCCGTGCGATGATAGACGCGCGTGCGTTTTATGCGCGGCCAAGGCCATTCCCCGTAACCGGTCGGCTTCCAGTAATCATTATCGATATAGCCGGTGAAAACATAATTCTCATTCACCGTACCCGTATCAAGCGCAGCAGCAGCAGTGAACGCCTTGAAAGTTGATCCCGGCGGGTAAAGTTCCCTTGTTGCGCGGTTTCTGAGCGGCTCATTCTCCTGATCTTCAAGGGCTTTGTATTCATCGCCGCTCATACCCTTTATAAACCTGTTTAAATCATAGGAAGGATTGGAAGCAATTGCATTCACTTCTCCCGTTTTCGGGTTCATAACAACGACCGCACCCGCCGTGTCCGTGCCGAAAAGCACAAGATCCAGCAGTTCCTCTGTGCGCTGCTGCAATTTGAAATCGATCGTCAGCATCACATCGCTGCCGTCAACTTTATCTTTGCGATAGATGACCTTTTTAACGGCTCCGTCCGTTCCGCGGATGAAGAAATAATAGCCGTCTTTGCCGCGGAGCTCCCTTTCGTAAAGCTTTTCTATGCCGCTTTTGCCGACTTTGCTGTCAGTAGTATACAATCCGTCATTCGGATCGCGTCCCTCGTTATATGTCTGTATCTCCTCCCATGTTGCGAACGAAATATAGCCCAATGTATGCGCAAGCAGGCTCCCGTAAGGATAATACCGCTTTGAACCGTAGTGCTCGGTGTCAACATGAACTCCGTTTACGGCATTCAGCTGTTCCTGCTGTTCAATGGTAACTTCATCGGGCATCGCCTGATAAACGGTGATGAACTCGTTTGCATTCTTTCCGAATTTTGTTCGCAGCTCTGCGGCGTCCAAACCGAGCACGGCGGCAATTTCGGCAGCAGCGGCATCGAATTCCGCCGAGAAGCGTGTATTCAGATACTCCGCATCGGAATAAAGCCTGTCCGCTTCTTTTTCCGCATCCTGCTCGCTCACGCCCGTATTTTCCTGCATTATTTCATCCGTAAGCACTTTTTTCGGTGCAATTTCGCTTAAAAGCGCATAAACAGTCACAAGGCGGACATTGGTTGCAACAACAGCTCCGTGAGAAACGATATCGCCGCGCTCTGCCGCAAGCGTTGCCCTGTCGAACGTGTCGCCCCAGGCCATATCCGGAAAAATGTGGCTCGGCTGCCATACAACCCGCCAAAGATTATTCTCTTTCAGAAGAGTCATCTCGTATTCGTTTGTCAGGTCGCCCGCGGATTGTGTTTTGTATGTCATCGTGTATTTAATGACTTTTTTTGAATTTCCGGAAACGTTCTCTTCAGCAATATTGTATTCAATATCGTTCACGCCGAGCAGCGAAAACAGGCTCTCGTAACGCTTTTCGAACTGTGCGAGAGTTATTGTGTTTTTATATGCTTCAATGCTGTCGTCAACGGCATTCTCCGGCGCAACATGAGCACTGATGAAGGAAAAAGCTTCCGTAAACTGCCCGTTGCGTATTGAATTCATGAACAATGTGAACGCCTGTTCGTCCCCGGACGCCGTCTCCCGGCTGCATCCCGCAGCGAAAAAAACCGTGCAGCATAAAGAAAGCAGCATCAGAGAGGAAAGGATAAAGCAAAAAAATCTTTTTGTTTTTGTTCCGAAAGTCAGTTTCATTCCTGTTTATACCTCGATATTTATACCTCGATACTCATACCCCGATTTAATTCTTTTGTTTTCAAATCTTTCGAGCTATAATCATGCATTATAATTATACTACCGAAGTGAGAATATGTAAAGCCGCATTGCCCGTGGTTTATGTCGTCGGCAGCAATATCGTGTTTCGATTCGCTGTTTTCTGTTTTTTTTAAAGAAAGCGCGTTTAACATCAGCTGCCGCTGCACATGGTTATTCGCACGGCGGCAGTCTTTTTTAAACCGTCAGGGCGGTTTTCCGTCGGCAATCAGCTTTTTGGGATAAGAAACTCTCAATATGCGCATTATTTTTCGGATTCTGTTGACATATATGCAAATCTGCATTAAAATTTCAATCATGACAGATTCAAAAGAAATGATAAAAAAACTGGGTTTGACCCCGAACAAGGCTCTGGGGCAGAATTTTCTTATCGATACCGAAGCGATAAGCCGCATTGCAGCGCTTGCAGACTGCCAAGGCGAAAACGTGCTTGAAATCGGTCCCGGGCTCGGTGCATTGACATCCGCTCTTTCGGAAAAAGCGAAAAATCTGCTTGCGGTTGAAATAGACCGCACACTTGTCGGAATTCTTGCGGATAAACTCGCGGATAAACGCAGCGTGCAGCTCATTTGCGGCGATTTTCTGAAGCTCCCGCCTGCAAAAATCTCCGATGCATTCGGCGGAGAGCCTTTTACTGTTGCTGCAAATCTTCCGTACTATATAACATCACCTATTTGTATGCGGCTGATTGAATCCGGACTCCCTGTAAAGCGCATGGTGCTGATGATGCAGGTTGAAGCAGCAGAGCGGTTCTTTGCGGCACCGCGTGATGTGAACTACGGGCCGCTCTCGATTGTTTCCCGGTATCTTTTCGACATTTCAACCGAACTGAAACTCTCACCCGCGGCATATTACCCCGAGCCGTCGGTTCATTCCTGTGTGCTGAAATTCGAACGAAACGGCAGCGAGCTTCCGCCGAATTTTATAAAGGTGCTTCGTGCCGCATTTGCGATGCGTCGAAAAACGCTCCGAAACAATATGCTGCAATTGATTCCGAAAAACAATGTTGACGAAGTGATTGCCGATGCCGGACTTTTGCCGACCGTCCGAGCCGAAGAGCTTGCAGCGGCCGATTTTGTGCGGCTTGCCGATTCATACAACCGTTACGGCAATAAAGTATCGGAAGCAGATCCGACCTGCGCCGAATAAGCAGCACGGTCAATAAGTGCCTGACAAAAAACGATGAGAACGATGAGAAGGACTGCAGCAAATTTCGCGGCAGTCCTCATTTTTACGGGTTAATAAACCTTTGAAATCGTGAACTTTTTGAGAGTTTTCAAAAGACTTGCCGCTGCGGTTCCGCACCGAACACATGGCACAAAAAAACCGCTCAAACAATTTGAGCGGTTTATGGAGCTGGTGATCAGATTCGAACTGACTACCTCGTCATTACCAATGACGTGCTCTACCTACTGAGCTACACCAGCGTTGCTTCCCTGCGGAACGTGTTGTATTATAACTCACTCCGCGGACAATTGCAACCCCTTTTTTAAAAAATTATTATATATTTTAATTTTCCTGTCGATTTGATATTCCGGCTCCCTTTTCATCGTATTCGACCCGAACGTCTTCCGCCTCCGTTTCAATTGCCAATCGATGCGTCAGCAAAATTATATCATTCCGAATGTTGAAGTTCGGCACAAATTTGGCTATAATGATAGATGTTGAATAATGTGCTTTTTTCCGATACGCTGCTCTTCAATCAAGCGCAATCGGCAAAAAAACACATTGAGGATTAAATTTTCACGGAGGCTGCTCCTTGGACAACAATAATCGTTCCACAGTGTCCCAAACCCTTTTCCGCAATCGGAAGGGTGTTTTGGGCATAGATTTCCGTTCACCTTTCGGCGTTCTCGTCTGTGCGCTGGCGGTGTTCGTTTTTGCGCTCGTTTCCCTTGTTATCGTTCATTTTTCACTTAAAGCGGATCATGAACGCGCCGTACGCACCTACAGAGAAAACAACTGGCTCAAAACCACCGTTCAGGCGGACGGAACCACGCTCGTTTCCGGGAAAAGCAGCGGCACGTCATACCAATATATTGAGGACAACCGTATTATTCCCGGCGTCACAATTTCCGGTGTTCCCGTCGGCGGAATGGATTACGAAAACGCACGCAATGCAATGCTTGACGCGCTGAGTGCGGAGTTTTCGAAAATCAACATTTCCGTAACGGTGGACAATGTTACCATTGTTCTCACCGCATCGGATTTTCGCATTACGACAAACATCAACGAGCTGCTCAGCTCTGCGTTCAAACTCGGCAGAAGCGATTCCGACCCTTATCAGAATTATCTGAAGCGCGTTGAAATTGCTGAAAATGGTTTTGAAGTCGGCAGCTACACCATTCGGATGGACGAGGAGAGCATTGCCGCAATCGTATCCGAAGCAGCTGCTCAGCTGGATCACCCCCCTATTGAGCCCTATGTGACGCTTTTGAACCGTGTCGGCGGCGGCAAACCGGGTTACGGCACGGGCGGCGATATTTCAACCGTTTGCAAAACTCAAACGGTCAAAGCTCCCGACGGAACAGTTGTCGGAGAGATCCTTTTTCATACCGGCAGCAACGGCTTCTGTCTTAACCGCGAAGATATGCTGAAGCAGATTTCCGAAGCGTTCAATTCCGGGAATTATAACGCGTCTCTTTCACTCCTCCTCGAAGAAGTTGAACCCGAAGGCGATGTGAACACGCTCATTGACTCAATGCGTGAACTCTCCCGTTTCTCAACCGAATTTGCAACAAGCAACGAGTCCCGTTCCCGCAACGTTCAAAAAGCGGCCGGGCTGCTTAACTGTGTTATTCTCGAACCGGGCGAAGAGCTCAGCTACAACGAGCTTCTTGGGCCGCGCACCGAAGAACTCGGCTGGCTTCCCGCGCACGGGATTTCCGGCGGCAAAGAATATATCGACACTCCCGGCGGCGGAATCTGTCAGGTAAGCTCAACACTGTACAATTCATTGCTGCTTATCGGCCCCGATATTCGCATCGTCAGCCGCTCCCATCACTCAATCCCCGGAAGCTATGTTGCAATGGGACTTGACGCAACCGTTTCGTATTACGGACCCGACCTTGTGTGGAGCAATGCAGCGGAATCTCCAATGTTCCTTTTTGCCTATGCGGACATGCGGACAAAAACAGTTTACACCTTTGTTTACGGCACGCAGCCCGATGACGGCACGCATTACAAAATCTGGTCGGATACCATAGAAAAGCTCGACCCTCCCGAACCCAAACGCATTGCCGAACCGCTTTGGCCGACAGGATATTCGAAAATGGTCATTTCGCCCCGTTACGGCTACGTCGTTGAAGTTTACAGGCAGCTTATCGGTGCGGACGGTCAGCCGGCAGGCGATGTTGAAAAGCTCTACACTGACAAATACGTTGCTGTGCAGGGCGAGCTGCATTACGGCACCGGCAGCTCGACTCTTCCCGTGCCGAACCGCTGAAAATAATTGCCAACCGCTATTGACAAAAACCTGAATTGCTATTAAAATGTATTGAAGTTTCGATTCGACCAACGAACTAACCGGAAGGAGACTAATGATGAACAAGAAAGTATTTGTAAAACTTATTGCACTGCTTATGGCGGCTGCAATGCTGCTCGGTGTCTGCGCCTGCTCCGCAACCGACAACAACCCCACCATCGGCAAAATCGGCAAGGTGAAAATTAAACTTTCACAGTACCAGCAGATTTATCAGCAGTACAGCTATTACGCAAAGAGCATGGATGATTTCAACGGTTTTATTAAAAACCAGCTCATCACCTACGGCGTGACTCTTAACAAGTGCTATGAACTCGGCCTTGACAAAGAAATCAGTCAGGACGAGCTTCAGAAGAACGTTGATGCTAAGCTTGATCAGGCAATTGCAAGCTACAAAGTCGATGCAAGCATCACCGACGAGGCTGCCATCCGCGAAAACAAGCTTGATCAGTTCAAGGCGGCGCTTAAAAAGCAGGGCACTTCCTACAAAGCATACATGAAGTCCCTCAAGCAGTCCGAGCTTGAATCCATGATGATGGAAATGCTTCAGGAAAAAATCTATTCCGAAGTTCAATTCGACGCATCCGCTTTTGAAAAATACATCAGCGAGAACACTCTCTCCCAGAGGGATAACTACGGCAAAGACGTTTCCGCGTTCATGACCGCTTACAACTCCTACATCAGCGGTTCCGGCATGATCCCCCTCTACACTCCCAACGATATGTTCACCGTCAAGCACCTTCTCGTTCAGTATGACAACTCTGACAAGGTCAGCGATACCGTTGAAGGCGTTTTCACCGATGAACAGAACAAAAAGCTTGATGAAATCCGCAAAGCGCTTGAGAGCGGCATCTCCCTCGACGAGTTTGTTGACAAGTATGTCACCAACGGCGATTACCAGAGCGACACCGTATTCGTGTCCGCAACTCCCGACCCCTCGGCCACTCCCAACCCCGATGCAACTCCCGAGCCCACTGCCGATCCCGATTCCCCCGGCGGCTACAAAGAGCACGGCTACATCATGAACGAAAACCTTCTCAGCAAATACTTTGACGGTTTCGGTGCAGCAGCCTGCCTGCTTTTCTACGGCGATGATTGGAAGATTCCCGCTGAGTCCGCATCCCCCGCACCCGATGCAACCGATGCTCCCAAGACCACGGATGCTCCCGCAACGGATGTTCCCGCAACGGACGCTCCCGCAACCGATGCTCCCGCAACCACCGATGTTGCTTCCACCGACGTTCCTTCAACGGACGCTCCCGCAACCACCGATGTTGCTTCCACCGATGCTCCCGCAACGGATGCACCCGCAACCGATGCTCCCACCACCGATAAACCCGCCGACGGCGAGACCGACCCCGTCAAGAAGTACGGCATCAAGATATACACCACCACCGACGGTCAGAAGATCGCAGAAGTCACCACAAAGACTTCCGGCGGCGGCGTACACTTCATCTTCATCAACGAAAGGCTTGATGCAGGCGATACCGTTATCAAAGCTGAGAACGATGATGCAGCTTACAGGAACGCCAAGAAGTTCTACATCGAAAAAACGGAACAGGATCACTACTCCGAATGTTTCACTGAGTGGAAGAACAACACAAAGATTCGCATGAACGACAAGTATATCGACACTTATGCAAAGCAGTTCCTCGGCATTGCCTGATAGGTATTTCGAAAAGAGCTGAATAAACTAAGCGATATCCGAACAAAAACCCCCGAGAAATCCGTCAACAGAATTCTCGGGGGTTTGATGTATCTGTCTTAAATCACGCAATCACGTTTATAAGACTCTCCGGCAGAAGGCAGCAGCCGCAGTCCGATTCAAATGCAATCAAAGAGCATTCCTCGAAACAGAGCAATTTTTCATCTTTCAAAAAGCTTACTGCCAGTCGTATATTCATTCCTCCGCAGGCATCCGCTGCACCGTTGCTCCGTGCGCTTTCGATTATGCGTTCCGTTTCCTCTGCATCCGTTTTTTCAACCGAAACCACGGTGCATTCCACGTACTCGGGATAAAAGTCGGCCGCCCCGTCACCGCAAAGCTTAACGACAAGTCTGTGCAGCAGCAGCGAACGAATTGATTCACCGAGTTTTGATACGCCCGACGTCGGAACAAGCTTGCCGCAGCCTTCCCGCAGTGCAGACAGGTGAGCAGGGTGCAGCATTTGTTCTAAATTGACCGTTTCACCCGTATTCAAAAAATTCTGCAATGCTTCCGCAACGCGAGCTGAATCTTCTTCACCGCGCTCTCCGCTCACGGAAGCCGGGATGTTCGGCTGTTCGCAGCTTTCATCAGAATGCGAGGAATTTGCCGCATATAACACGGACAGCAGCTCATCAACCGAAAACAACTCCGACGACGGGAACGGCATTATCGCCGCCGCAGTTCCCGCAAGCACAATAAAAACCATGCATAAAAGCATGAATGCCGGAATCGGAAGCATCACTCTCCTGCTCCGATGTTTTCTGCCGCATTTCATGCCCCGTTCTTTTTCATTCATCGTCATGAGAATTCCTCCATGCTTTCCTTCTGTCGGGTTTATTCTTCCCGCAGAGCATATCGGTATTCTTCCCAATGCATATATTCATCGGGTATTCAAAAAAAGCCCTGCACGCAAGCGTGCAAAGCTTTTTTGAGCAGTTATTCAAAATCAAATATCAGTCTACGATTCCATCGTTGAAGCTTTCCGTATCACCGTAGGACGTGTAATTCGTTCTTCCGCGATGTTTGGGCTTTGAGTACGTTTTCGGCACTTTTTTCACGCAGTGAATCAATGAAAACTCGCGTTTTGCAATATCCGTTATTCCGCGATTCAGGCAGCTTACGCCGTTCAAATAACGAAGCAGGCGAATTCCGAAGATTCTGAAAACGAGTGCAGCCGCAAGCGCAATGTACGGGTGCGCAGTAAGCTTGACAGAGGCGGAGATTTGCAGCTCATTCTGTGCACCGAACGCTGCAACGGCAGCGCCGAGTTTTGCGTTGCCGATAAGCACCGCAATTATCAACACCAGCAATCCGACAATGTACATCGTGCTGCCGACACGCGCAAAATAGTAGCGCAGTTTTCCCCTTGAAAACAAACCGATAATCCCGAACAGCAGGAAATGAATTCCGCAGAGCATAAAATAGCTTGCAACTGCAAGCAAAATACCCTCCGCTGCCGTGATCAAATCCGCGTATTGATTCATATCCGTGCCGAAAGTTCCGGCAAGCCTTGACACCATGCCGCAATAATATGAGAACTGCGGTTTAAGCTGAAGAATTGTCAGCCTGTCGTCAACAACATTTGCCGAAACATATTTCACATTCAGATGAAACCACGGCATCGCAAGGCTCAAAATCAACAGCAATGCAAACACAGCGCAAAGCGGTTTGCTGAAATTGAATTTGCAGCGTTTTTTTCCGGAAACCTGAGCCGCTTCACCGCTGAAGCTGTCATCAACAACGGTTCCCGTGCTGTGTGAATCCCTCACGAGTTTTCTTCCGCAAAGCGGGCAGTACTCGCCGGACTCAACCTCAATTTTGCAATCAGGACAATACATTTTTTCCTCCAATCCTTATTTACCCGAGATTTTTTCAGGCTTCAGTATGTAATTTTTATGTCATTCGCACTGAAAACAATGTTTATTGTGCCAAGCTCGTCCGTACGGTAAATCTCAGCATTAACCTGCTTCAGTTTTTGAATTGTATCGTAGTCGGGATGTCCGTAACTGTTGCCTTTTCCGACGGAAATTATTGCGTATTCCGGGCTGACAGCCTCCAAAAAACCGAGAGAGGAGCTTGTCGTTGAACCGTGATGCGGCACTTTCAAAACATCGGCATCGAACAAATATTTCTCATTGTTCAGCATTGCAGCCTGTTCGGAACGCACGGTTGCATCTCCGGTGAAAATCATCGAGTGATTTGCGTATTCCACGCGTATGATAAGGCTCCATTCATTCCAATCCGTCTTTGAATACTCATCAAATTCCGGTACGGGCGAAAGAACTGTCACCTTGCAGTCGCTGTCCCAATCAATAACATCTCCCGCCCATACATAACTGCATGGAATGTCTTTTTCTTCAAGCACGGCGTTGATTCGTTTTTGAATCCTCGTTTCAAGTCCCGCTTCGGACATTACATATTTTCCGACATCAAAGGCATCGAGCAGATACGGCATTGAACCGACATGATCCGAATGGGTGTGCGAGCCGATAACAACATCAAGCTGCCGAACACCCTTTTCGCGGATAAACTGCTCAATCTGCTTTGAGTTTGAGGATTCGCCGGAATCAATCAGCATCGTTTTGCCGTTCGGCGAAATAATGAAGAATGAGTCGCCCTGACCGACGTCAAGTGCGAATATCTGCATTTCGCCGTCAAAATTTCCTGTGGAATTACCCATTCCGGCATATAAACCGTATGCGGCAGCAAGCACGGCAATGATAATGCCGATGATGCGCACACCGATGGGCAATGACCCTTTTTTATTTCTTTGTTTTTCCATGCTATCAATTATACAGTAATTTGAGCAGAAATTGCAATATATTTATTGTTTTCGACAAAGAATTAACGGTTATGCCTGTCTGCCGCCGTGAGCTTGACGTCCTGTGTGTTGGCTTTAAATGCGAATTTGTATCTGCGGCTGTATTTTGCCCAAAAAGTTTCAGTAAAAACACGGTATTTAATCCCCTTCCGCATCCAGATACGGCTTTATGCCGTCGAGCACCGGCAAAGTGATCGTGAATGCCGCGCCTGTCTGCATATTCACGACTCTGATGCTGCCGTGGTGCGCTCTTACAATATCATTCGCCATTGACAAGCCGATTCCGTAGCCTGCTTTTGCGGCGGCTCCGCGATGAAATCGTTCAAACATGAGCGGAAGTTCATCCTCCGGAATGCCCGCACCGTGATCCTCAATGCGAACTTCAATGTTCTGTATGCAGTCTTTGATTATGACGTTAACGGCAGTTCCGCGGGCGGTATGCTCAACGGCGTTTTTGATTATGTTGCTTATCGCCTGCGGCAGCCAAAAAGCATCCGCGGAAATGCAAATTGAATTCTTTGGTTCAAAAAGCAGTTCAACGCTGCGGGCTTCGGCAAGAGGGCTCAGTTCATCGCAGCATTCCTTGATTGCTTCTGAAAGATCGATTTTTTCCGGAACCATCGTTATTTTGCCGGATGCAAGCTGGCTTGATTTCAATACCCTGTCCACCTCGTCCGTGATGCGGTTCATGCAAAGCTGACTTTTCTTCAAAGCTTCAACCTCATCCGGAAGCTTCAATTTCATTTGCAGAATATCCAGTCGAATCTGCAATGCGGTCGCAGCGTTTTTGATTTGATGCGCAATGTTTTCAACAAAATGCGTCATTTCTTCTTCACGATGCGCGGAAGCGGCACGCATGAGCGAAAACTGTGCCGTAAGCTCGGAAAATGCGTTTTGAAGATTCGCAACGGCGCCTTCGTTCAATGTTTCTTCAATATCGTCCTCCGGATACAGCAAAAAATGCTCAACCGACTTTGAAAGCCTGTCGAGCTCACGTCTTTGCCTGCAAATATGAAATAATTCACCGCCGAGCGCCGCTGCAAGCAGGACGACAAGCCAAATCAGCCATTGCATTGCGTTTTCTCCGTTCGTTATCTTCCGTAAAAACTCTTATTGCTCCGTAACGGGCAATGTCCAGCGGTAACCTATGCCGCGCACGGTTTCAATGTAGGGCTTGCCGTTAACCTTTCCGAGTTTGTCGCGCAGCCGACTGATATTCACGCTTAAGGTGTTTGCATCCACAAATGCCGAATCCTTATCCCAAACCAGATACAGAAGCTCCTCACGGGACACGGTCTGTTTCGAATGCGTTATCAATGCCGCAGCAAGCTTTGTTTCGGTTGCGGTCAGCTCAAGCACGTTCCCTTTTCGCCTGATGCGGCAGCTTGCGCTGTCGTAGCTGAGTTCTCCCGTTCTCAGGACTCCGCTGCTCTTTTTTGATGTGCGGCGCAGCAGAGCTTCAATGCGGACAAGAAGTTCATGCATCCTGAACGGCTTTGCAACATAATCGTCCCCGCCGGCACGGAAGCCGCGCACAAGCTCGATTTCACTGCTGCATGCAGTTAAAAAAAGTATCGGCACATTTGAAAACTCTCTTATCCTGCGGCAAAGCTCGTAACCGTCATCCTGCCCTAAACGTACGTCCAGAATAACAAGATCCGCACCGCCGTCACGCATTGTCTGCATTGCGGCAGAGGCGCAGTCCGCGCACGAAACGGTATAGCCGTCGCTTTCAAGAATTTCCCGCAGCCCATCGGCAACGTTTTTATCGTCTTCAGTGACAAGTATATGTTTGTTCACGGCACTGCACCTCCTGCCTGTTTTCAGTCATTCAACCAGCATCTCAACATCCGCATTCCCGTTCGGGGTTCATTGTTTATTATAGCTGATTTGAGACAATCTTTCCATCCTCAATTTTAATTATTCTGTCCGCTTTTTTTGCGATCTCGAGATCATGGGTAACGATTATCAGAGTCTGTCCGAAACGCGCCGCACAGCTGCTCAGCAGGTTAAGCGTGTCCTCCCCCGCTTTTTTGTCCAAATTGCCCGTCGGCTCATCCGCAAAAATGATATGCGGCTTTGCAAGAATCGAGCGCGCTATTGCAACACGCTGCTGCTCACCGCCGGAAAGCTCATAAGGGTACTTTTTCAGCTTTTCTTCGATTCCGAGCATCTTTGTAACCTCTGCAAGAAATGTTTCGTCCGGCTTCCTGCCGTCCAGCCTCAGCGGCATACAAATGTTGTTCAACACGGAGTACTCATCCAGCAGATTGAACTGCTGAAACACAAATCCCATGCTGCGTCTGCGGAAGATTGCCATTTTTTCGTCAGAGAACGAGAACATATCCACGCCGTCGATAAGCACTTTTCCGGATGTCGGCCTGTCCAGTCCGCTCAGAACATGAAGCAGGGTGGATTTTCCCGATCCGCTTCTTCCGATTATCGCATAGAAAAGTCCCTTTTCAATCGAAAGATCGACTCCGTTCAATGCGTTCACCGCTCCGGATGACGTTTTGTACTCTTTGTACAGTTTTTCTGCCTGCAAAATAATTGACATAATTTTTCTCCTTATATTTCACAATAAATTTTCGTCCAAGATTCATCTTTCGTTCAAAACGGCCGTTCAGCGTCCGCGAAGCATTGCCGCAAGATCGTTTCGCGTCAGTCGATGCTTTGCTGCACGGGAGAGCAGGATGAGTATCGCTGCGCAGCTAACCGTAATGAGCACAACCGTCAGCGCGTTCGCTCCCCCCTGTGCAAGTCCCGAAAGACCGGATTGCACGAAATCAAGCACATTCATGTCTGCATTCACTTCCTGCCGATGGTTATAACGCGAAATTGCGGAAGCAAACATATATGCCGCATACACGAGCCAGCCGCACAATACTGCTGCTGCACCGCGCAGCGCGGCACGGCAATTCAGCTGCCACCGAAGCTGACGTTTGGACATTCCGAGCGCACGCAGAATGCCGAATTCGCGCTCTTCTCCCTCCGCTTCAAGCGTCAGAATGTTCCCGATAAGCAGCAGCATGACAAGTGCGATGCAGCCGCATCCCGAGTAAATCAATATGAGCTTTTGCAGATCCTCCTGTATATACGCTGCATACTGTTCACGGTTGTTGTTCATTGAAATGCTTTGTTTGGCAGTTATTTCAGCAAGCACACTGTCCGTTGAAACATAGCCGGCATTAAGGTCGGTATATACATTCGCAGTGTTACAGCCGTATTCGGCTTCAACAGCGTTTTTGTCACCGGTAACAAAGCTCCCGCAAAGGCTGCCCGGCTCGCATTCCGTCAGGATGTTTTTCAGGAATTCGTCCGAACAGAATACTGTGTACGGCTGATAAGCACCTGTGAGAATCAGATTGGTTTTTTCGTGATCGAATTCTGCCACGGCAGCGATGCTTACGTTTTTTGTGAGCAGCTTGCTGTAAGCGCCTAACCTGTATGCATCTTCCTCCCGAATGAGTTTTGAACCGTAGCAGCCGACTGAAATTTCATCACCCGCCGATAAATCGGCTGCGCCGAAGTGTTCACGATTAAAAAACACTCCGCCGTCCGTTCCGACAGGAAAGGACATTATGACGCCTTCTCCGTTTGAAAACGCCTGCCATGCCGCCGCATCAACAGCGGAAGGGTCAATCAATGTGCCGAGGCTTTCCTTCGATAAGGCATACAGGCACACGGCTGCACCGTCCTCAAACCGCGGGTCATATTCACGCAAAGCGGTGAAAAGGCTGCTGTTTTTGTCGCCGTCGAACGTCAGCTCCACCGTCATCGAATTAAATGCAGCTGCCTTTGTGACGCCGGGTATGCTCTGATAGGTTTTCAGCATATCCGCAGTAATAAGCTGTGCATTTCGACCATCCCTGATAAATGCAACCTCCGAAGATTCCGCATTCAGAACATATGCAGGTTGATTTTGCCATTTATGCATATCGGCTCTCGGATAAAGTGATTCCAGAATGCCGAATATAACCGCACCGCAGAATACAGCGGCAAGCAGCACGACCGCAGTGCGGCGAAAAACATCAAACGCATGCGCACGTCGGCGGGCTGTATGCATCCTGCCCGTCAGCGGCTCTGAAAGTGCGATGCGGAAAACAGTCATTCGCGCCGCAAATATACCTGCAATCCAGCACAGTGCCGTGACTGCAAGCTGCGACAGCGGAACGTCCACCTGCACCGGTGCGGATTTTGCATACACAAACAGCTTCAAAATCAGCTTTGTTATAATGGTTCCGAGCAGTGTTCCCGCTCCAAGCGCAGGCAGGCACAGAATCAGCGTTTCAAACGTCAGCAGCAGTCTCAGCTGCCGTTTTGTTATGCCTATACTTCGGAAAAGAGCGATTCCTCTGACCTGCTTGCGGAGCTGAACAGCGTATATGCAGACCACTGCAATAACGGTCACGGCAAGAATCAGGCATATATAAAACGAATGATAATTCGCTTCACCTTTATCCGAAAATGCGGCGGTGTTTATGCAAACAGCTTTGTCCGCATTTGTTCCGCGACGTGTTTTTTGCATGTATGCATTGATACTCTCCGCCGCCTGTCCGCGTTCCGCTTCATCAACTTCAAAAAAGAATTGACGGTTTGCTGCCGCGACCGAAACATGCGCCGCCCCCTCTTCGGACTGCTCATTCATCTGCGCAGCTGTTTCAATTGCCTTGGTCCGCAAATTTTCTCCCGCCGTATTTGTGATCAGCGCACCGCAAATCGGCTTTGAAAGCTTGTTCTCGCTCAATTGCCAAAGGCTCGAGTATTCGCGCAAAACGCCGCACAGCGTGAAGGTGCATTCAACCGGGATTTTTATTCCTTCAACGGATTCTTCGGATTCGGCATCAAAAAGAACTGTGAAGGAAATCTCCTGTCCGATCGTATAATTCTTTCCGAGTTTCGAAAGAGCGGAAGCTTCCAACGCTATTTCACTGTCATACTGCGGGAACTCTCCGTCCTGTAATTCGATTCGTCCGATTTTGAGCAAATTCCCGTCCGCCGAACCTACGGATGTGACCGCGACGCCGCTTTTTGATACTGCCTGACCGTACACCGTCGCCGCTCCGATCTCTCCGATGCCGTTCACCGTGCTCAAAAATTCCGCATCGCCTTTAATTCCGTACGGTATTGCGCCGTACCATGCGCCGTAGGTGTTCAGCCTGTATTCCGCATTCGTTTTTATAATGCTGCCCGTTATGCAAAGCGTAACAAGCACAGCGGCAAATGAAATTGTCAGAATGATAACCGTAAGCAGGCTGCTGCGCTTTTTCCCTTTCAGCCCATGCAGCGCAAGTTTGAAAAGCTCTTTTTTCATTTTGCTCATTCCTTTCCGTTTTTTCGATTTTGCTTGAGTTTCCGACCGTGTAACGGCCGACTCCGCTCGGCAGCAGTGTCTGCTTAAACCAATCTTTGCCGGCTCTGTAATGCATTGCGATTTAACTCATGCTTTTTAAGCAGGCAGGCACAACATCCGATGTTATCCGCCTTTCAACAAACAAAAGTATAGCATGCCATGCTTACAACAGGCTTTCAGCCGTGCTTACAGTTTTGTAAGTTTCGTGCCGCATATCCGAATTTAATCGGTATTCACTTATTATATCACAACTTCGCTGCAAAAAATTGCCGCACCGAACCGCCGTCCGACGCATTTCAAATGCGCGATAAAGCGGCTTCTCATAAGGCGAAATAAGTATATTCCTGTTTTTTCAATATATTTGCATTATTCAGGTTGACTAAACGATGAACATTGAGTATAATGTATCAGTAATTCGAGTCGGCCGCGGTCGGGTTGAATCATTCATTTCCCGCAAGAGAGAGGGGGGAAACTGATAATGGAAATCCGTGTTGGTGAAAATGAATCCTTGGAAAGCGCAATTAAACGTTGGAAGCGTAAATGTGCTCGTTCAGGTATCCTTGCTGACGCAAGAAAGCGTGAGCATTACGAAAAGCCCAGCGTAAAACGCAAAAAGAAGGCTGAAGCTGCAAGGAAACGCAAGTATTAATTGCATCCTGCTTTACCGTTTTTTCAAAATGAATCGGCTTTGCTGTCGTTCATTTTAAAAAGCGAATATGTTTAATCGAAGTGCAGAAGAGCGATTTCGCCCGTCTGCACTTCTTTCGTTTTTGTCTGTTTTTTCGGCCGACCGCCGTTCTTTCATGTTAACATGGGTTCACTAACACGGATTCAGCCGTCAGTTTTTAATCATCCTGCCGATTTCGGTGGACTCTATATACCTTTCTTTAATCGCCTTCAATTCCGTCATATGCGGCTGCGTCATATGGATTTTTTGCAGTTCCGCATTTTCCCATGTTTCGGCAAGCAGCAGTGTGTCGGGATTTTGAACAGAGGCAAAATACTCGTACCGCCGACAGCCCTTTTCATCAAGGATCAGCTGAAGAATTCCGCTCGATTTCACAGCGTTCAGAAACGCTTCCCGCATTCCGGGTTTTGCGGTGTAGATAACAAACAGATTAAGTTCATCGTTTTCGTTCATATTCAGGTTAGTCCCCTTCAATTATTGTTTGTTCACGGTACAACAAAACCGCAGCAGCCGTGCCGATTCCGAAACGGAAATCACAAAGCTGCTGCGGCAATTTCAGGTTCTGTCGCAATTCGAAGCTCTCCCTCGACTGCGAAGGAAAAACTCATTATTCGCCAGCCCTGTGCTGAGCAAAGAGCCTGCATGTTCGGCAATTCCGTGTTACGCAGTTACGCAAAGAACTTGCCGATTCGGCAATTCCGTGTTACGCAGTCACGCAAAGAACTTGCCGATGATATCAACGATTTCAGCACCGATGCGCTTCTGAGCTTCGGTGGTGGAAGCACCGATATGGGGGGTGCAGCTGACATGGGGATGGCTGTAAAGAGCCTCGTTCTTGCTGGGTTCTTCTGCCCAAACATCAAGACCTGCTGCATAAACCTTACCGCTGTTGAGTGCATCAAGCAGAGCTGCTTCGTCAACATTGGTGCCGCGGCTGGTATTAATGATAACAACGCCGTCCTTCATCTTTGCAATATTTGCAGCATTGATGATTGCGCCGCCGTCAACTGCGGGAGCATGAACGCTGATGAAATCGGATTTTGCAAGCAGCTCGTCCATTTCAACATAGTTGATGCCGGTCTGCTCTTCGATGCCGGGAATATGGAAAATATCGAATGCGATAACATTCATGCCCATGCCCTTAGCCATCCTGCCGAGAGCCTGTCCGATTCTGCCGAAACCGACGATGCCGAGGGTTTTGCCGTGAATCTCAATGCCCTTGTATGCCTTCTTTTCCCATTTGCCTTCGCGCATGGTGTGACCCGCAACGCTGATGAAGCGAGCGCAGGAGAGCATATGAGCCATTGCAAGCTCTGCAACAGCATCACTGGAAGCGCGGGGAGTGTTCATGACCTTGATGCCCTTTTCTTCGGCATATTTGTGGTCGATATTGTCGATGCCGACGCCGCCGCGGATGATGAGCTTCAGTTTGCCGGTTTCGCATGCCGCATCAATGATGGGAACGCGAACTTTGGTTGCGGAACGAACAACGAGAACATCAAAGTTCTTTACCTGTTCTGCAAGCTCTGCCGGCTCATAGAACTGTTCAACGACTTCATGGCCCTGTGCGCGCAGTGCGGCAACAGCATTCTTTTCCATACCGTCTGATGCAAGAATACGCATAGTATAATCTCCTTAATAATGTATAATTTATCGATTGGGTGAAAACTGTCGCGGGCAGGGTGCGAAACGCTGCCCGCAGCAGTCGGCTGCATTTTTAGTGACAGCAAACGGACTCAGGCTCAGCCTTTGTAATTTTCCTGCTCGTACTTGCGGAGGAAATCAACAAGAGCAACAACGCCTTCCTTGGGCATTGCGTTGTAGATGGAAGCACGCAGACCGCCGACGCTCTTGTGGCCCTTGAGGTTGTCAAAGCCCGCTGCCTTGGTTGCTGCAACAACTTCCGCATCTGTTTCCTTGGAAGCGGTTACAAAGGGAACGTTCATGAGGGAACGGAATTCCTTTTCAACCGTGCCGCGGAACATCTTGGACTCATCGAGGAAGTCGTAAAGGATCTGTGCCTTTTCTTCGTTCATCTTTGCCATGACTTCAAGGCCGCCGATCCTCTTGAGGTACTTGAATACCTGACCGCAGACATAAATGCTCCAGCAGTTGGGGGTGTTGTACATTGAGCCGTTGTTTGCATGGGTAGCATAGCTCATGTAGGTGGGAACGAACTGGGGCAGATCCTCACGGATGAGATCTTCACGCATGATTACGATTACCATGCCTGCCGGGCCGATGTTCTTCTGTACGCCGCCGTAGATAACGCCGTAATCGGAAACATTGCAGGGCTTTGAAAGGAACATTGAGCTCTGGTCGGAAACAAGAATCTTGCCCTTGGTGTTGGGAAGAGTCTGGTATGTGGTTCCGTGAATCGTCTCGTTTTCGCAGATGTAAACATAATCCGCATCCTCACTGATGGGAAGATCGGAACAATCGGGGATGTAGCTGTAATTGCGATCCTCGCTGGTTGCAACAAGGTTGATCTTGCCGTATTTCTTTGCTTCGTTATATGCCTTTTTGGACCAGTTGCCGGTTACGATATAGTCAGCAACGCCGTTTTTCATAAGGTTCATGGGCAGCATTGCAAACTGAAGCGTTGCACCGCCCTGAATGAACATGACCTTGTAGTTATCGGGAATGTTCATAAGGTCGCGCAGATCCTGTTCGGCTTCGTCGATGATCTGCTGGAAAACCTTGGACCTGTGGCTCATCTCCATGACGCACATGCCGCTGCCTTCATAGTTGAGAAGGTTGTCGCGCACGCTCTCAAGAACCTCAACGGGGAGGATGGAGGGGCCTGCGGAGAAGTTATAAACACGATCGTATTTCATAGCAAAAACTCCTTTAGAAAAAATAGTTCGCTTGTTTTTGGGAAGCCGGGCAGCGGTTGATTCAATGCTGTTCAACCTTTTCCCGAGAAAATCCCGTTAGATTGATTATAACGCTAATTCATGCCTTATTCAACCGCGAAACCGAGTTTTTTGCCTATATATTTTTTCTAATATTTTCTAATATTTCTGCCGCCTTCGTCCTGTTGTTTCGGCAGAATTCAGCCGTTCAGAATATATGTTCCGAGGTTCAGGTAACCTGCAAAAAGCAGCCACGCGATATACGGCAGCATCAAAATACCCGAAACTTTATCAAGTTTGAAAAACCTGCATGTCATTACAATCACGGTGATGAGCAGCATCACAAGCAGAACGAACGCCGCAAGGCGAAGATTCAGCGTGAAAAAAAGCGGCGTCCAGAGCATATTCAAAATGAGCTGAACGAGGTAAATGCGGAGCGCACACGCCGCCTGCCCGCCGATATCCGAATTGTCTCCGCACCGAACTGTTCCTCCGCTGCGGTCCTGCTTGCCGATAATATATATTCTTGCCGCCGATATCCCCATTAAAACGAACAAAATTGTCCACACGACCGGGAAAAGCCACGACGGCGGCGCAAGCGGCGGCTGTCTGAGCGCGCCGTACTCCTTCATGGCGGACATTGCAAAGACGGAAGATATCCCTCCCGCCGCAAGCGCAGCCGCAATAGAAACGATGTACACCCATGTTTTGGCGATTTTTTTCGATTTCATAAAAGATTCCTTTCAACCTTTTTTATTTGCACTCGCAGCTGCATTCCGAAAACTCCGAACGGCTCGGATTTGCCGCCGCTTTTGCTCATTCAGGTGCAGCTTCCATCAGCATTATTTGAAATTTTGCTAATATATATGCCCGATTGCCGCAAAAGTGCTTGCATATTGCTTAAAAAGGTGATAAAATACCGATGTTTGATTTTCGTCCCGTGTATTCGTATGCGGTTTTGCAGGGTATGTTCCGCATTCTGCGGTTTTTCCTTCAATCGCATTCAACCTCATACACGGCAGATTCGGCAAGGAGGTGTAACGAAATGGGTAAGTTTTGTGAAGTATGCGGTAAGGGCGCAATGAGCGGTAATCTCGTCAGCCATTCCAACAGGAAGACCAGGCGTATCTGGGCTCCCAACGTACAACGTGTTAACGTCATCGTCAATGGTACTCCTAAGAAGATGAATGTATGCACCCGTTGCCTGCGTTCCGGCAAGGTTCAGCGTAACGTCTGATTGCTGCTTTCAACGGTATCGCTATGAGAACAGAATTTTCTATGGATAAGATTGTAGCTCTGTGTAAAAACCGGGGCTACATTTTCTCAGGATCGGAAATTTACGGCGGGTTGGCGAATTGCTGGGACTACGGTCCGCTCGGCGTTCTTTTCCTTAACAACATCAAAGGCGCATGGTGGCGCAAATTCGTTCAGGAAAGCCCCTATAATGTCGGCGTTGACTGCGCGATTCTGATGAACCCCGAAGTATGGGTTGCAAGCGGGCACGTTGTCAATTTTAATGATCCGCTCATGGATTGCAGAGCCTGCAAAGCAAGGTTCCGCGCCGATAAGCTTATCGAAGATTATGCCGAAGCAAACGGACTTGCCGATGTTCACCCCGACGGCTGGACAAACGAACAGATGGAAGCATACATCAACGAAAAGGGCATTGTCTGCCCCGAATGCGGAAAGCATGATTTCACCGGCATCCGCAAATTCAACATGATGTTCAAAACCTTCCAGGGTGTCAACGAAAACACGGCAAACGAGATTTATCTTCGCCCCGAAACCGCGCAGGGCATTTTTGTCAACTTTCAAAATGTTCAGCGCACGATGCGCAAAAAAATCCCGTTCGGAATTGCACAGATCGGCAAATCTTTCCGCAACGAAATCACTCCGGGCAACTTCATTTTCCGCACAAGGGAATTTGAGCAGATGGAGCTTGAATTCTTCTGCGAACCCGGCACGGAACTTGAATGGTACGACTACTGGCGCAGCTATTGCTACAACTTCCTCCGCAGCCTCGGCATGAGTGAGGAACGGCTGCGCAGGCGTGAACATTCACCCGAAGAGCTTAGCCACTATTCCAACGGCACAACCGATATCGAATATCGTTTCCCGTTCGGTTGGGGTGAACTCTGGGGCGTTGCAAGCCGCACCGATTATGACCTTAAAGCTCATGCGGAACACAGCGGCAAGAGCATGGAATACATGGATCCGTTCACGAATGCCCGATACATTCCCTATTGTATCGAACCCTCCGTCGGCGCAGGCCGCATGGCTCTCGCATTCCTCTGCGATTGCTACGATGAGGAGACTCTCGAAAACGGCGATGTTCGCAACGTTCTGCATCTGCATCCCGCGCTCGCTCCCTACAAGGCCGCCGTTCTTCCGCTTCAGAAGAAGCTCGGCGACAAAGCCAAAGAGCTTTATGCAATGCTGTCCAAGCATTTCATGGTCGATTACGATGAGACCGGTGCAATCGGCAAACGTTATCGCCGCCAGGACGAAATCGGTACCCCGCTCTGCATAACAGTTGATTTCGAAACTGTTGAAGGCGATCCCGCCAACGATATGCAGAAGGACACCGTCACCGTTCGCGACAGGGACACAATGCAGCAGATTCGTTTGCCCATTGACCAACTTGTTCCCTATATCGAGAAAAAAATCGAGTTCTGAGTTTGAGCGGCTTACAGCCGCCGCCCATGCATAATCAACCCGCACGGTATATCCCCCGTGCGGGTTTTATGTTTCCTGCTGCATACGGCTGTCTGCATCAAACCGGAAACAACTCGTTGTCAGCACTCGGCACGGGGTCAAGAGCCGATTCACGGAGTCCGCACCCGAAAAAACCGCAGAGCGGAAAGCCCTGCGGTTTTTGGGAGATAAGTGTTGAAAATACTTTAGGAGTTTTCATCCGGCAGAAACTGCTCGGGCAGAGCCTGCCGTGTCATCGAATCAGCCCCTGAGAAGCTTTACGGTTTCGGCAAGCTTTTCAAGATCGGCAGCATTGCAGCGACCGAGCTTCTGCATTGCAACGACGAAATCGGAGAGACTTGCGCCCTCGTTGCCGTTGAGCAGATGACCGCGGGTCTGTGCAACATATTCTGCACGGGTAAGAAGGGGCAGATATTCGAAGCTGCGAACCTTCTTGCCGACGATTTTGATGAAGCCCTTCATGTTGAGGCGGTTAACGAAAGTCTGAACGGTCTGATAAGTCCAGTCATGGCCCTCGATTGCCTGCCAAATGTCGGTGATGATAACGGGTTTGCCTGCTGCCCAGATAATCTCCATTACTTCGAGTTCTGCAGCGGATACGTCTTTGATAATCATAGTCTTTACCTCACATATATTGTATTCACTGGTTATATTCTACTCTGTCCGGCTAAAAATTGCAATACCGCATTCAAGAATTTTTAACAAAAATTGCCCTGTTGCCACCAAAAAAAGCCACAAAACAGCATTTGTACTAATTTTGACCTATTTAGTACATATAATTGCCATATTTTCTTGTCAGCCTGATTAGTTTGCAGCCAAAGTTAACAGTATGTTAAAAAGGCGTGAAATAAATTTTTTGCCGTATGTATGGTGCGCAAAGCGGGCTTACTGCGCTGAGCGGAACGCATTATACAAACTTCCGCATCCTTGCAAGAGCTGCTTTTTCAAGGCGGCTCACCTGCGCCTGACTTATGCCGACCGATTTTGCAACCTCCGTTTGTGTCTTCCCATTAAAGAAGCGAAGTTGTAAAATTTTTCTTTCCCGTTCCGAGAGTTTGCTCATGCCTGTTGAAATTGCAATGCCGTCCAGCCAGCGATTATCGTCCGCCGTGTCATCCTTGACCTGGTCCACAATATAGACCGCATCACCGTCATCCCGAAAAATAGGTTCATTGAGCGAAATCGGATCGGAAATTGCATCCAAGGCGAAAACAACGTCGCTCTCGGGAACGCCCAATTCTGCAGCTATTTCGTTTAAACTTGGTTCAACACCCTTTTCATCAACCAGCCTGCTTCTGACCTGCATCGCGTGATAGGCCGTGTCGCGCAGAGAGCGGCTGACCCTTATGCTGCTGTTGTCGCGAAGGAATCGTCTGATTTCACCGATAATCATCGGCACGGCATATGTGGAGAAGCGGACATTATGGCTCAAATCGAAATTATCGATCGCTTTAATCAGCCCGATGCAGCCGACCTGGAACAAATCATCCGGCTGTTCGCCGCGGTTTGAGAACCTTTGAATAACGCTCAGCACAAGCCGCAGATTCGCCTGAATAAATTCATCACGCGCCGATTCATCACCTGATTTTATTCGTTCGAGCAGCTCAGTGCTCTTTTTATAGCTGATACGCGGAAGTTTCCCGGTGTCCACGCCGCAGATTTCCACTTTGTTGATTGCCATTGCCGACCTCCGATTCAAGTTTGTTTTTCGGTTAACACGTCAAACAACAAATCTTTGATAAGCAATTGTTATTCAACGTTTTTCTTATATTCAAATAATGGACATTTTCGGAATAATTTATTCAGGTTTTTTTGCCCTTTTACGGCGAAAATCGGAAAAGCAATTGAAATAGTTTCTGATTCGACAAAACTCATCCGGAAAGCGTATTTTTTGTTTTGTGCAAAAGCATTCTTTGAAGTTCATGCACATCCGACCGCACATCGGGTTCAATGCCGATAAACCGCCGCAAAAAACCCGGCGGAAACGCAGGAGGCACCGGCGGTGTGCTGTATATAAAAATTTTCTTGTTTACATTTTCATGAAATCCTGCTAAAATGCCTTGCACAACGGTTCAGGAGATTTTTGAATATGCTCAGGATTAAAAAATCTGAATTTGTAACGAGCGTCGGTAAAAACGGGGGCTATCCCTCCGAGGGCGGTGCCGAAATTGCAATCGTCGGCAAATCAAATGTCGGCAAATCGTCAATTATAAACTCGCTCTGCAACATGAATAAACTTGCAAAAACATCACAAAAACCCGGAAAGACGCGGCTTATAAACTATTTTCGCATCAACGGGGATTTCTACATTGTAGATCTTCCCGGATACGGCTTTGCACAGGCGTCAAAGCAGGAGCAGGCACAATGGGGCGAACTTATCGAAAGCTACCTTGCCTCCGGAAGGGTGAAGCATATTTTCATGCTTGTGGATATTCGCCACGAGCCGACTCGCGATGATAAACAAATGTTTAAGTACATACTCTATTATGCGATTCCGTACACGCTCATTGCAACCAAAGCCGATAAACTGGCAAAAACGCGACGCAAACAGGCTGCGGTTGCCCGTGCCCGCGAACTCGGCGCACCTCCGTATGCAATTGCATATTCGAGCGAAACCGGTGACGGTAAGCAGGAGCTGCTGGAAAGGCTCGAAGCGGTTGCTTACGGTGACATAATCGGCAATGATTCCGAAACGGAAGCTGATTCAAATCCTTCCGCCCCCGCAGCGGAAACAATTTCGGCGTCCGAAAAAACTCCGGTTTAAGTTTGTTTCGGCAAAAAGGGCGCAGAATCATGTTTTTTGTCTGCTGCCCGATTATTCCGAGCGTTTGCGAAACAAAACCCGGCATATCAAGCGACAGCTCAACCGGCGGCGCAGCTTTGTTTTCGGAAAACTTTTGGGGGACAAATTTTCAATTTTTATGCAATTGCCTATTGACATGACGGGGCAATGTCAGCATAATATGGTAGGCGTTGATTGATGCGGGCAAAAAGCGCAGAGCGTATCCGTCTCAATCACCGCTTATCAAAGCAATGCGGGTCGATTGCCGCACCCGTGTTCATAAAATCAAATCGGCAATAAATAAATTATTTTTTCGAGGGTTAAACCATGGGCTACAAGAAATGTCCAAGATGTGAGTTGAATTATATTCGTGATGACCAACAGCTTTGCGATGTTTGTTCAAGAAAGCGCAAAGCCTCCGATGATGACAACGAGGTTTTGATGTGCATTGAATGCGGCGAGAATCCCGCCATGAAGGGCAAGGAGCTTTGTGCCGCATGTTATAAAGAGAGTCTGCGTCAGGAAAGGCTCGGCAAGCAGCATAAGACCATTGCCGCACTCGACGAAATGGATAATTCAGATATGGAGGACGTCGGCGTGCCCCTTGACGAAGCGGAAATTCCCGAAACGGAAATTCCGGAGCTTGACAGCAGCTTCGACGATGACGATGAAGGCTATATTGACGAAGACCGCGAAAACGGCGACGATTGACAGCATTGCATTGCATCCCCGCATAGCCCCGCTGCTTTATCGGCAGCAGACTGACTGAACGGTAATATTCTGATGAAACTATTCGCAATCGGAGATCTGCATCTTAACGGCAAGGCCGATAAACCAATGGATGTTTTCGGTTCCAATTGGGATAGGCACAGAGAAAAGATATTTGATGCATGGCAGAGTCTCGTCTCCCCAAGCGACTGTGTGCTTGTTCCGGGCGATATCTGCTGGGCAATGTATCTTGAAGACGCCGTTGACGATCTGAACTCAATTGCGGAGCTTAACGGCACAAAGATTCTTATCCGCGGCAACCACGACTACTGGTGGGCATCGCCGACGAGGATACGCGCCGTTTTGCCCGCCGGTATGTATATTGTTCAGAATGATTCGGTTGATATGGGTGCGTTTTCGGTATGCGGTTCACGCGGTTGGATGCTTCCTTCGGCTGCCAACTTCGGAAAAGCCGACGAAAAGATTTTCAACCGCGAATTGATACGGCTTGAAATGTCGCTTAAGGCGGCTCGGCGTGCGCCTGTCATAACGATGCTGCATTATCCACCTGTTGCCGAAAACGGCATGCGGACGGCTTTTACGGAGCTTATTTCGCAGTATCCAGTGCAGCAGGTTGTGTATGGGCATCTTCATGCGCAGTCATGCAGGCTCGGCTTTAACGGAACGCTGGACGGCATACGCTACTCACTTTGTTCGGCCGACTTTTTAAATTTCGCACCGAAACAAATCGCAGAATTCTGACAAACACTTGAATGTTCGGAATAAAACAGACTGCCGCAAACACATATGTGTTTTTGTTGCAGTCTGTTTAAAGTTATTTTAAAAGCTTATCAACGATTGAATTCCGCTGCTCTTATCCGCGCAGCCTGTATGCGCAGTTTTTATTTCGACAGCATAAAAAGTACCGTTTTGTTTTTCAGCGAAATGCGGAGAACCTCTGCTCCGCGCTCTGCAAGCTCTTTCTTGTATTTCAGAAAAGAATGATCGATTTGAAAGCCGAGCACATTCTCGATTTCATCGAAGGTTAGGCTGAATTGCCCCGGTTCATGCTGCATGACATAATTCCACAGCGGTTCGTATTTACTCATTGCCGCACCTCCTTATGTATATATCAGATCGGCTTTGAATCGCCCGAAGTTTGCCGAGCATTATTGAATTATACCACAAAGCAAGCCTTTTTTACAGGTTTTGACAGATGCTGTATTTCATGTTTTTTTGACATGATTTTAATAGTTTTCAGCAATATATTGTCACAAATTGTTGACATACATCGCCAAAAGTGTTATCTTATTCAAGATGGATCTTTAAGAGCGGTACGGAGATGCCGGCAAGATTTACGGACTTATGAATAAATTGGAGCTGTGTCCCGGGCATTATGCCCGAATCGGCTGTTGCTTTTTGTTTTTCTGTATGCTTTGCTGTGCGGCAAAGCTTTTATTTTGCCCTTCTGCACTCTTCCGTTTCGAATTTACCCTTCCGTCCGAAATACTTTCAGGGAGAAAACGACGATGAAACTTATTTATGACGTCAACGACAAACCCAAGTTCCGTGCGAATCTTGTTTTCGCATTCCAGCAGCTGCTTGCTATCATAGCGGCAACATTGCTTGTTCCGACCCTTGTAAACAGCGCATTCGGTGAAGCAATCCTTGACCAGGGTGCAGCATTGTTCGGCGCAGGCGCAGGCACCCTTGTCTACATTCTTTTCACAAAGAAAAAGAGCCCTGTTTTCCTGGGCAGCTCCTTTGCATTCATCAGCCCGTTGATCGGCGCATGTTCATTCGGCTATTTCGGAATTCTTATCGGCGCATTCATTGCAGGTCTTGTTTACGTCATCATTGCTCTTATCGTTCATTTTGCCGGCACAAACTGGGTTGACAAGCTCCTTCCCCCCGTTGTCATCGGCCCGGTAGTTGCGCTTATCGGTCTCAGCCTTTGCGGTTCCGCAATCAACAATGTCAACAACACCGCCGCCTCTCCCGACGGTTATAACCTTGTGTGCATTCTTATCGGCATCATCACATTCTTTGCAACGGTGCTTGCATCCGTTAAGGGCACAAAAACGATGAAGCTGATTCCCTTTATCATCGGCATTGCCGCAGGGTATGCCGCTGCATCCGTATTCACCGTTATCGGCAACAAATGCGGCATTGATTACCTTAAAATCGTTGATTATTCCCCCTTGGCAAACAATTTTGAAACCGTAACTTTCGGCAGCTTCATTTCCCTGCCCAAGTTCACCTTCCTCGGCGCGCTCAACGAAGGTGCGGGCAAAATCGATGTTGCCGCCGTTGTCAAGCTCTTTGCACTGTTTGCGCCCGTTGCGTTCGTTGTTTTTGCCGAGCATATTGCAGATCACAAGAACCTCGGTTCAATCATTGACCGCGATCTTATTAAGGACCCCGGTCTGCCCCGCACCCTTCTCGGCGACGGCGTCGGCTCCATTGTCGGTGCGATTTTCGGCGGCTGCCCCAATACAACCTACGGCGAAAGCGTCGGCTGCGTTGCCATCACGGGCAATGCTTCCGTTTCCACCATCGGTCTTACTGCAATCATGGCGATTCTGCTTTCGTTCTTTACGCCGTTTGTTGCATTCGTCAACACGATTCCCAGCTGCGTCGTCGGCGGTATCTGCATTGCACTCTACGGCTTCATTGCTGTCAGCGGCCTTAAGATGCTTCATGAAGTTGATCTCGGCGAATCCGAGAACCTGTTCGTTGTAAGTGCGATTCTCGTCACGGGCATCGGCGGGCTCTCCCTCAACTTCGGAGGCGTGGTTGAAATTCCGAACATCGCAACCGCACTCATTATCGGTGTTTTGACCAAGCTCATTGTCGGCAAAGTTAAGTCAAACAAATCCGCCGGTAAAAACTGAGCGGTTATATAAACATCGAAACCTTGCATAAATTGCGATAAAAGGAAAAGCACGGCGCAGTCCGTGCTTTTCTGCTGTGTTCGTTTTAATCCGAAGCACAGACCGGCTTTCAGGGTTTTAGATGCTTTATGAGTTCTTATCTTTTTCGCTGTCGCGAAGCCTCGTCAGTTTTTCAACATATACATCGCAAAGTTCCTTTGCGTACTCACTGTCCCTGCTGCCGGCAACGATGCGGAAGGAAGCATCCGCAGTTCCGGCGGGACGAACACACACCCAGCCCGTGTCACGCTTAAGGCGCAAACCGTCAACAAGTTCTCCGTTTTTTTCGCCCTCTGCAAGCATCCGAAGCATTCTGCCGATATCTTTCCATGCGGTGCGTATGCTCTTTTCCGAAGTATAGACTTTTGGCAGAGCTTCCGCATAATCTTTCAACTCTCCCGAAACAAACATCTCACAAAGCTTCACGACCGCCGCTTCCGGCTCATACAGTGCGGGGTAATATGCGTTTCTTGCAAAGGACAGCCGTCGCTGCTCGGCCAAGCTTTCCTTTGAGTATATAAGCTGAACACCCTGCTTCTTTATCTCATCACGATAGGGCTCCGGCAATGAAACGGGCACGACCAACAGTTCGGCACCCTCTTCCTTTTCCGGCAGTCCGAATGCTCCGCCGCCGCAGTTTACGGCAAGCGACCTCGCGATAACCGTCTGCACCTCGCTGTTGCCCAGTATGGTATCCCCGCTTATTGACAAGCTGATTTTGCCGTCATTATCAATTTGAACCGCAATCGTGTTTTCGTCAAACACGGGGGAAAGTCCGTTTTCCGCGCAGCTTCTTTCAACATTCCAGCCGAGCCGCAGCAAAACCCTGCTTATCACCCTGCCGGACTGTTCGGGCGCACCGATACGCAGCGTGCGCTTGTTATTCAGCATCAGTTCACGCCGAATGCCGCAGAGAAGACGCTGCTCATAGGCTTCTTCAAGCCCGTTCAGATTTCCGATTATGCCGAGTTCGGCATCAAGAGTGGGCTTCTGTTCGCCGAAAAGGAAACCTGCGCGCACAGAGCGCATTGCATCGGGCGAAAGCTCAATGCCGTTTTCATCAAACAACACAAGTTCGGCATTTCTTCCGTTGTTATTGACATAGATTCCTCCCGCGCAGCCCGTTTTGCGCACGGTATACGAGAATGCGGACATGCTTGCGGCATTCACGGCCTCGGCATCAACGCCCTGCGACGCAATGCCCGCAAGCACCGCATACTTCAGCACGACCGAAATCGGCTCACCCGATGCACAGACAGCCGCCTTTGCGGGCAGGGTAAATCTTGAAGCAAAAGCCGCTCCGACACGCAGCGCCGCCTCCGGAGTCATCTGTTCATCCGCATACCCGTGAACAATGCAGCCGTCAAATTCAACACGGCGCGCGGTGCTGCCCCAAACGATATTGTCCTTGCAGCTGCTTCCGTTTTCAATCTGTTTATGCGGCCAAATGCAAACATTCGGAAGAACAGTCACGCCCGCACCGACATGAGTTCCTGCTCCGATCGCGCTCCCCTCAAAAAGCGAAACACGTTCATCGATTTTTGCATCCTCGCACACAACCGCTCCGCGCAGCTCGGAATCAAATCTTATGTGTGAACGCTCAAACAAAACCGACCGTTTTACGCTTGCACCCTCTTCAATTGACGATGCGCTCCCGACAACCGAATACGGTTCAATGCAAACTCCGCCCGCAATCCTTGCGCCGCTGCCGATATAACAGGGCGGAATCAGCTTTGCACGCCCGGAAATGTTTGCATTCGGTTCAATCAGCACGCCGCCGCAATCCTTTGCTATGGTTGAAAACGCACATTTTCCGTTCAGCATATCCTGCTGTGCTTGTCTATATTGGGCAATATCGCCGATGTCGCACCAGTACGCGTCAGTTACATGACCGCGGATTTTCATTCCGCGACGCAGCATTTCAGGAAACAAATCCTTTGAAAAATCAAAATCCGTATCCTTCGGGATAAGTTCCAGTGCATCGCCGTTCAGGATATATATTCCTGTGTTCGCATAATCGCTGAACACTTCGCTTCGCTCCGGCTTCTCCAAGAAACCTTTTATCGTGCCGTTTTCGTCCAGCAATGCAACGCCGTATTCCGTGGGTTCCGCAACACGTTTCAGAACTATCGTTGCAGCAGCATCGCTTTGCTCATGCGCGCGAATCACGGCTGAAAGGTCAATATCCGTAATTCCGTCACCGCTCAGAACAAGGACGCTCTCCCCCGCCCCTTTTTGAGCAATTTGACCGCCGGAAGATTCTCCGTCGGAGGTACTCCCATGAGAAATCCCTCCCAAAGCCGCACGGACGCTCCCTGCGGTGCCGAGTTTTCTGCCAGGCTCCGAATAGCTTGCGGAAATTCCCCATGCTCCGCCGCTTCCGATATGTTTTTTAATCATATCACCAAGGTAATGCAGCGTAAATACCGCCTCGTTGATATTGTGCTTTGCAAGAAGATCCATTGTGTAATCAAGAATGGGTCTGTTGAGCAAAGGAATGAGGGGTTTCGGTTTCGTGCAGGTCAACGGCCGCAGACGCCTGCCGTCCCCGCCTGCCATTATAACAGCTTTCATAAAAATAATACCGCCTTTCGATTGAAATTGCGGTATTATTGTATGAATCTTTAATAAATTGAATCAGCGGTAATTCTTTCCTGTCCTTGCGGCGCAGCGACTTCGCTCGATTTGCAAATCTGCATGAAACAGGCGCAGCCGAACCCGCTTAAGTATTAAAAATACTTAATGCCGTAGAAATAGCAGTTACCTTCAATCGTTGCGTAATATTTTGTGTAATCCGTCCATTCCGTGCCGAGATATGCGGCGCGATAAAACAGAACTTTTTTCGGCAGAGTGCTGCCGTGCTGCAAAAACACGTATTTTGCGGCAGCCATCGCCTTTGAATTCGGCGTTATTGAATTCAGATACGCACGCGAATACCCGAACTGCCCGGTCTGGAAAATTACCCCGGGAACACTGTTCGGGAATTTTCCCGATTTGTTCTTTACACGGTTATAAACTATGCTTGCAAGCGCCCTATATCCGATGTAGGAACTGCCCGGGCCTTCTGCGTGAATAAGTGCGGCAACAAGGCGAATATCGCTGTCCGAAAACTCACTCGGATTCGGGTCATACATCGGCGGCTGAGTCACAACAGGTTTCGGTGTTGCATATGTGCCGACGGTGACAAACTGACGGAAAATGTAACCCGTCTGCCCGTCAAGATCCACTTGGAACCACTCGCTCGTTTTTCCTGTTATGTAAAACTCCGTTCCAAGCGTGCAGATTCTGAGAATTGCAGCGGATGTTGACGGCTCCTGCCGCATATTCACAAATGTTTCGTTCGTGTAACCCGGAACATAGTTAACTTCCTGCATAGGTTCCGGGGTCGGTGTGGGTTCCGGAGTCGGTGCAGGCGTCGGCGTCGGCGCTGCCGTCGGTGCAGGCGTTGCGGTTGGTTCCGGCGTGTCTGTCGGAATCGGCGTGCTGCTCGGCGAATCCGTGCTGCCGAAATCCGTTCCATGCGGCATTTTATCCGCTCCGCCTATAGTTACAACATAATCGTCGTTACCCTTGTTCTCCGCACCGGATGCCTTTCCCGTGCATCCTGCCGCAATTGCGGCAAGCGCAATGAACAAAGCCAAGACAATCAGCAGGTGTTTGTTTTTTTTCAAAAACTTCACAACTTGCTTCCTCCTTCGGGTAGAATTTATACCTTTTGGGATAGTGTTCCTTTCAGATGATATACCTATTCATATCATCGGCATTATTTCGGGAAATACGTTCGGAAACGTATTTTTCATCGATCACAACATCGATCATCGGGTGATCTCCCGTTGCATTAAAGGAAATATCCTCAAGAAGATTCTCAATTATTGTGTGCAAACGCCGCGCACCGATATTCTCACCGGTTTCGTTTGCGTGGAAAGCCGCTTCCGCAACGGCGCGGAGAGCCTCCTGTTTGAACTCAATTCGGATATTGTCCGTTTCAAGCAATGCGGCATACTGTTTTGTTATTGCGTTCTGCGGAGCGGTCAGTATCCGCTCGTAATCATCCGTTGTGAGCGCATTGAGCTTCACAACGATCGGAAAACGCCCCTGAAGCTCCGGAATCAGGTCGTTTATCTTCGAAACATGGAACGCACCCGCTGCGATAAACAGCATATAGTTCGTGCGCACGGGGCCGTATTTGGTTGAAACGACAGAGCCCTCGACTATCGGCAGGATGTCCCTTTGTACGCCCTCTCGGGAAACATCGGGGCCGCTGCCCGCGCCCTTTGCGGCAATCTTGTCTATTTCATCGATGAAAACAATGCCGTCCTGCTCCGCTTTGTCTATTGCATCGCGCACGACCGCATCCATGTCAACAAGTTTTTCCGATTCTTCATTTGAAAGAATGCGCCTTGCATCGCGAACCGTTACTTTGCGTGCTTTTGTCTTTTTGGGAAGAACCCCGCCGAACATTTCATTCAGATTCAGATCTATTCCCATTGCAAGCATGGTATCGTTACCTGTTGCGGTTTCCGCAACCTCGATTTCGATCATTTCATCCTCAAGCCGACCGGCCTGCAAATCGCTGATTATTTTGTTTCGTTTGGAGATATGCTCCGCCGTCTGTTCCTCTGTCGGCTCATTCTTTTTAACCGCAACTCCTGTCTCGCCGCCGGGAGTCAGCGAACCGAACAGCTTTGCAAGCCCGTCGGAAAAGCTGTCCGCAGGGTTCGGAGTCTGCTTTGCGGGCTTTCCGCAAAGGATATCCACAATGCGTTTCTCGGCAGCAGCATCGGCTGCAAGCCTGACTTCCTCTGTGCGTTTTGCTTTCACAAGGCGAATGGAAGCCTCCACAAGGTCGCGAATCATGGAATCGACATCGCGCCCGACATAGCCGACTTCGGTGAACTTTGTTGCTTCAACCTTCACAAACGGGGCATCCACAAGCTTCGCAAGCCTGCGGGCAATTTCTGTTTTTCCGACGCCCGTCGGGCCGACCATAATGATATTTTTCGGGATGATTTCCTCGCGCATTTCCTCGGGAAGGCGGCTGCGGCGATACCTGTTGCGCAACGCGATCGCAACGGTGCGCTTTGCTTCGTCCTGTCCGATAATGTACTTATCAAGCTGTTCAACTGTTTGTTTCGGAGTCAATACGTTCATCTTTACACCTCTTCCGTGACAATGTTGGAATTTGTGTACACGCAGATGCCGGAGGCAATTCTGAGAGCCTTTTCCGCAATTTCAACCGCGGGAAGCTCGGTATTTTCCTTCAGTGCGCGCGCCGCTGCAAGCGCATACATGCCGCCGCTGCCGATTGCGGCAATGCCGTCATCGGGTTCAATAACCTCGCCCGTGCCGGACACAATGAGCAGGTCGGAAGCATTTGCACAGATAAGCAGCGCTTCAAGCTTGCGCATGACCTTATCGCTGCGCCAATCCTGAGCAAGCGCAACGGCCGCACGGCGCAAACTTCCGCCGTACATGGTCAGTTTGGCTTCAAATCTTTCGCAAAGCGTGAATGCATCCGCAACGCCGCCCGCAAAACCGACAACGACGCTGTCGTTATATATGCGGCGAACCTTTCGCGCCGTGTGTTTCATTATTGTTGCTTCACCGAGAGTGACCTGTCCGTCACCCGCAAGAGCGCATTTGCCGTCTTTTTGCACGGCAACAATGGTTGTTCCTTTTATGTCCATTTTGTTTCCTCTTTAATTTTCCGATTCAAAACATATTATTGCAGCTTTTCATGTTCGATGCCGGCCTTTTGGCGCATCAACTCAAGCCGTTATCATTTTTCCTGTTGTTTCAGTTCGGCCGCAATGCTGTCAACCGTTTGCAGCGCACGCTGCGAAAGTGCCTCGAAACGGCGGCGTTTGTCGCGCGGCGCATCCGGCAAGGTTTCCATTATGCCGAAGTTCGCATTCATCGGCTGGAAGTTGCTTCCGTTGTATTCGCTTACATAATGTGCAAGTGCTCCGATTGCCGTTCGTCTTGTAAAATCGATTTGCGGTCGATTGTTTACAAGTCGTGCCAGATTGATTCCCGCAGCAAGCCCGGATGAAGCACTTTCAACATAGCCCTCAACGCCGGTGAGCTGCCCCGCAAAGAACAAATCCTCACGCTCACGCAGGGAGTAAAAAGGAGTCAGATGTTTCGGGGATTGAAGGAAGGAATTTCTGTGCATAACGCCGTAACGCACATATTCCGCATTCGCAAGCCCGGGAATCATTCCGAAAACGCGCTTCTGCTCGCCGAACCTGAGATTGGTTTGAAATCCCACGATGTTAAAAAGCGTGCCCTCGGAGTTATCCTGTCTGAGCTGCACAACGGCAAACGGTTTTTTGCCGTCGCTTGCAGTGCATTCTGCAAGACCGACGGGCTTCAGCGGTCCGTATGCAAGGGTCAGGTCGCCACGCTTTGCCATGACTTCAACCGGCATACACCCTTCAAAAACGTTGACGGTTTCAAACTCGTGCAGCGGAGCGGTTTCCGCCGAAACAAGCGCGCGCACGAATTCGTAATACTCACGCATTGTCATAGGGCAATTCAGATAATCATTGCCGCGTCCGTAGCGCGAGGCTCTGATTATCCTATTCATATCAAGCGATTCGAGCGTTACGATCGGAGCCGCCGCATCAAAGAAATGCAGGCTGTCTCCAAGCAGGTTTTCAATGTTTCTCATCAAAGCACCGTCTGTAAGCGGCCCTGTGGCAATTACCGCAGGTTCAGTCGGTATTTCCGTTATTTCCCGGGAAATGAGCTCAATATTCGGATGTTTTTTTAGCTCTTCCGTGATTCGTTTTGAAAAATCAGTGCGATCCACCGCGAGCGCACCGCCCGCCGGAACGCGCGTTTCGTCCGCAATTCTCATTACAAGAGAATCCATTCGGCGAAGTTCTTCTTTCAAGAGGCCGACGGCATTATCCAGCTTATCTGAGCGAAGCGAGTTCGAGCAAACCAATTCGCATAGGTCATCAGTTTTGTGTGCAGGCGAATGCTTGCCCGGCTTCATTTCAAAAAGGTTGACGTGTATGCCGCTTTCGGCAATCACATACGCCGCCTCACAGCCGGCCAATCCTCCGCCGATAACAGAAACCGATTTCATTGCTTTCCTCCTCCTTGTTCGCGTTTGATGTTTTTATGCCTGTCGGCATCATGCTGCATTAAGAATAATTCATCTCCCCTTCTTGCTCTTGCGAAATCACCGGGAAATGAAATAACTCCCTTTTCAGTCCCGTGCCTCCGCTTTATCCGCAAGGTCGGGATAAGTGTTTTTAATCTCCCCGCTCGGAACAACAAAGCCGCATTCCTTTTCGGAACAGACAATATAGCGTCCGTTCGGGCCCATTTTCCACACGGTCATCCTTCCGCAGCGCGGGCACGGTTTGCCTGTCGGCAGATACCACGATACGTAATCACACTCCGGATAATTCTCGCAGCCGTAAAACGCTCTGCCTTTTTTGCCCTTGCGCTTGATTATTTCCCCGCCGCATTTGGGGCATTTCACGCCGACTTTTTCAACAATGGGCTTTGTGTTTTTGCACTCCGGATAATTCGGGCAGGCAAGGAACCTTCCGAATCTGCCTGTTTTATATACCATCATTGCGCCGCATTTATCGCAGGGGATATCCGAAACCTCATCGGGAATTTCAATACGCTCAACGGTCTTGAATGCCTCTTCAAGAGATTCTTCAAACGGAGGATAGAAATCTTCAATCAGATTTTGCCAGCGTTCCTTGCCTTCTTCCACTGAGTCCAATCGTGACTCCATATCCGCCGTGAACTTGACGTCAACAATATTGCGGAAATTATCCTCCATAACTTTGTTCACAACGAACCCGAGATCGGTGGGCACAAGCTGTTTCTTTTCTTTTTCTACGTACCCTCTGTCGATAATTGTCGAAATTGTCGGGGAATACGTGCTCGGCCTGCCGATTCCCAGCTCTTCAAGAGTTTTCACAAGGGATGCTTCGGTGTATCTTGAAGGCGGTTCGGTAAAGTTCTGCTTCGGGTTCAGAGAAACAAACTTAGGTTCACTGCCGACTTCCATAGCGGGAAGGGTCGTGTCCTTTTCGCCTATGCCGTCATCCTGCGACGGGTTCGAAACGGAATAAACCGCCGTGAATCCGTCAAAGATTTTTTTTGAACTGTTGGTTCGATATGTGCATTTCGGCTGAGTTTGCGTTTCAAGCGTAACAGTTGAAGTTTCGTAAAGCGCATCACTCATCTGGCTTGCAAGGAAACGTTCATAAATCAGTTTGTAAAGTTTATACTGCCCCGGTTCGAGATACTGTTTCACCGATGCGGGCGTGTTTTTTACATCGGTCGGACGAATTGCCTCATGCGCATCCTGTGAACCCGCTCTGCCCTTAAAAACATTGGGCTTTTCGGGTACATAAGCTGCGCCGAACGCTGTCACAATGTATTCTCTCGCACTCTGCTGCGCTTCGGCGGAAATTCGAACTGAATCCGTACGCATATACGTAATCAAACCAACGCTGCCCTTGGTGCCGATATCAACGCCCTCATAGAGCTGCTGAGCGCAAAGCATGGTTCGCTTCGGCGGCATTGAAGCGCGGTTCGATGCATCCTGAAGCATGCTGCTCGTTGTGTACGGTGCAGGCGCATGACGCGTTTTTTTTGCTGTTTTGATGTCCGCAACGCAATAAACCGCTCCGGTGGACAAATCCGCAACGCGCATTGCATCGGCTTCCGTCTGAAGCTCCGTCTTTTTGCCGTCAAAACCATAGAATTTGGCTTCGAATGTACGCTTGGCAAGATGAAGTTTTACTGTGACCGTCCAATACTCTTTCGGCACGAAATCAAGTATCTCGCGCTCTCTGTCGCAAATGAGTTTTGTCGTAACCGACTGCACACGGCCCGCCGAAAGTCCTCTTCGAACCTTTGCCCAAAGCAGCGGGCTGATTTTGTAGCCGAGCAAACGGTCAAGCACGCGCCGCGCCTGCTGCGCATCAACAAGGTTCCTGTCAATGCAGCGCGGATTTTTGATCGCCTTTTGAATGACTGTCTTTGTGATTTCGTTAAACACAACACGACAGGGCTCGTTTTCATCCAGCTTCAGCATTTTTGCAAGATGCCACGAAATCGCTTCTCCCTCGCGATCAGGGTCGGTTGCAAGCACGATATGCTTTGCGTGCTTTGCTTCTTTGCGTATTTTTTCGATAACTTCGCCTCTTCCGCGAAGGGTAATATATTTGGGTTCAAAGTCGTGTTCAACATCAACACCAAGCTGGCTTTTCGGCAAATCGCGAACATGCCCGTTCGATGCAATGACCCTGTATTTTGAGCCGAGATACTTTTCAATCGTCTTCGCTTTGGACGGCGATTCCACGATAACCAATGTCTCTGCCATAATCCTCCTTCGACCGTTTGGTCGTTTACAGTTAATTTACAGTAAAATCCGATTCTGCCGCACCGCGGCGGCAGTTCAGCAACAGCTTTTTTTCACAAGAAGCGAATTGTTCAAACTCTTCCTGATCGGGTTTGCGATTCTGCCGGTGATACGACTTACGGATCAGCTCAATGTATAGATTCTGCCCGGCAATTGTTTTATTAAACCCGAAAATTCCAATTCTGTCAAGTGCAAGTTTAAAACTTCGACCGGGAGCTGCGTAAGCTCGCAGATTTCGTCAAAGTTTTTTTCGCCCAATTCAATCAAATCAAATAATATCTTTTGATTACCCGTCAATTTCAACTCACTGCTGCCCCTGCCGCGCAGCTCTGATTTTTTGCTGCACTCAGGATTGATTCCGAGATGAAACAGCAAATCCTCTGCACTGAATACAGGTTCCGCCATGCCTTTTCGTATCAGTTCGTTCGTTCCGAAGCTCATCCTGTCCGTGATTCTTCCGGGCACGGCATACACGGTTCTGCCCTGTTCCAACGCGCAATTTGCAGTTATCATCGTTCCGCTCTTTTCACCCGCTTCAACAACAAGCACGCCGCAGCTCATTCCGCTGATTATTCTGTTTCTCATTGGGAAAAAATACGTTGCAGCACGCGTGAAAGGCAGGAATTCGCTCATCACGCAGCCGTTCTCGATTATTGCTTCCATAATCTCCGCGGTGCCGTCGGTTTTTGCCGTGCAAACACCCTGTCCGAGTATCGCCGCCGTTGGATATTTTTGTTCGGCGACACTCAACGCCCCCTGTGCCGCAAGGCTGTCGCAGCCGTAGGCAAGCCCGGAAACTATGGTAACGCCGTTTTTTGCCAACTCACAGCCCATATGAGCGGACACTTTTTTTCCGTAATCCGAACACCTTCTTGCGCCGATTATTGCAAACGGCGTTTCGGCCTGCAATCGTGCGCATTTACCTCTTGCATAAAGCACAAACGGCGGATCCGCAATATATTTCAATTCGGTCGGATAAGCTTCACTGTTCGGAGTCAATGCTGAAACACCGTTTTTTTCAAGGTCCGAAATGAAATCATCAATATAGGCATCCGATGCCGTGAGCCGCAGTTTTTCGGCCTGCTCCCGTTTTATCATGGTTAAAATATCGGAATCAACGTTTTTTACCGCTTCAAACAACTCCGAAATCGAATCAAAATTTCTCAGCAGTTCGTTTGCCTGCTTCGCCCTGCCTTCAAAAGCAATGCTCAATCGGATATAATCCCTGTCCGCCTGTTGATACTCCATTTGCCCTCCGTTCGGCTGCCGCAGTGCCGATTACGTCACAGTTTGCTCCAATACTTGCTGTCCAAAGAGCGATATTGAAGGGCTTCCGCAACGCATGCCCCTGTAATTTTTTCCTCGCCCGCAAGGTCGGCAATGGTTTTGCTAACCTTAATCAATCTATCGTATGCCCTTGCAGACAGCCGCAGCCTGTCGAATGAAAGCCTTATAAGCTTTTCCGCATCGGGCTCCAGTGCGCAATACTTTTTGATATGTTTCGAACTCATCTGCGCGTTGAACATTATGCCGTCGTTTTTAAAGCGTTCACGCTGAATGCATCGCGCTTTCGAAACCCTTTCACGAATTGCCGCCGAGCTTTCGCCCGCCTGTTTGGACGCAAGATCCTCATACGCAACCTCTGTCATCTCAACATGAATGTCTATTCTATCCAGCATGGGGCCGCTGATTCGGTTTCGATAACGCTCAATCTGGGACGGATTGCATCTGCATGGGTTGATTCTTGAACCGAAATTTCCGCACGGGCAGGGGTTCATCGCCGCAACGAGCATAAAGTCCGCCGGATATTCCGCTTTTGCCGCTGCACGGGTGATGGACACAAAGCCGTCTTCAAGCGGCTGCCGCAATGCTTCCAGCACTGACTTTTGAAACTCCGGGAATTCATCCAAAAACAGCACACCGTAATGTGCAAGGCTGATTTCACCCGGAAGTGCTTTTGCTCCGCCGCCGACAAGCGCGGGAATGGAGGCAGAATGATGCGGCGCACGAAACGGACGCTCCCGTACAATTCCGCCGCGTCCGCGCAATATGCCCGCAACGGAATGAATCTTTGTTATTTCAAGTGCCTCTTCGTTTGACAAAGTCGGCAATATTGAAGGAATGCTTCTTGCAAGCATCGTTTTACCCGAACCCGGCGTTCCGATAAGCAAAATATTGTGGTTGCCCGCTGCTGCAACTTCGGCTGCACGTTTCGCCGCCTGCTGACCCTTTATTAACGAAAAATCACTGTCAAAACTCGGATGGTCGTCTATATTTGTTTGACTGCACGGCTGCGGATTGATGATCTTCATTCCGCGCAGGAAAAGCACAGCCTCTGTAAGACTCGTTACAGGAATCACGACTGCATCGTGTATGAAAGCAGCTTCCTCCGCGTTTTCCTTTGGGAGAATGATATGGTTATATCCGCGTGAGCATGCATCGATTACCATCGGCAGCACGCCGTTAACACCGCGAACGCTTCCGTCCAAAGCAAGCTCACCGATTATAAGCCATTTTTCCGCCGCAGTGCGATCGATATCCCCGTTTGCCGCAAGTATGCCTATCGCTATCGGCAAATCATAAACCGTGCCTTCCTTGCGAACATCCGCCGGCGCAAGATTTACAACAAGCCGCACATTTGGAAAAGGAAAGCCCGAGTTGCATATTGCAGAGCGAACGCGCTCCTTGGATTCCTTAACGGCATTATCCGGAAGGCCGACGGTTTCGTAACCCGCAAAGCCGAAGCTTATATCCGTTTCAACCGTCACGGGATAGCCGAGCAGCCCCGTCAACCCATAACTTGTGATTCTTGCCAGCATATTTCCCCCTTTGTCCGAATAAAGCCATACCGAGTGATTTTTTCACTCGGTAAGCCGTTAAACGAGTATTAACATTTAATCTTTGGTGTTCAGATTGACTTTTTTCCCTTTTCCGTCGTTTTTCACGGAAGGAGCCTCAGCAGGTTTGAACACAAAAAGCTTGTTGCCGACGAAGTTTACGATTATGCAGATGCAGGTCGAAAGCAGCATGCATGCTCTTTCGCCGTTAATTATCTTTGTGAGCCACTGCGGAAGCCCAAGACTCATCCACCAATCATCAATATGCAAAGCATTGGTAAACAGCCAGATAAGACCAAGCGAAACAAGCAATACACCCAGGTTAACTGCAATAAAGCTTATGATTTCGCGCGCATCCTGTCTGCGTTCCTCTTTAAAGGTCCAACGGCTGTTCAGAATATAGCTGTTCAGAATGCCGGCACAATAGCCGACAACTTTTGAAACATAAACCGTCCAACCGCCCGTAAACGGTATTGCAAGCACGATGCTCAGCACCGTGCTGACGACCATGTCTATAAGCGTGTTGCCGATTCCCACCAAGCCGAATTTAATCAGCTGGAAAAAGCTTTTTTTTGCGGCTGTGCCGCCGTTTTTTTCGTTTGAACTCATTATTGAAACTTACTCCTTTACGCGGCAGCGAACAATATGCCCGCCCAAAAGCCGGCTGCGACAGGTTTTCTGTCAAATTGTCCGCCGCACGCATTATCTTCTTCACCCCGTCCGCACTGAAAGCACGGGCATCGGGCTTGTGTTCGGCATTTTTATTACCAAGTGCCGAAGAATGTCCATGTGGGCAGCCATTCAAGTGCACGTATATATTCCCTGCTGACCTGAATGCCGCTGATTACGGGATAGAAAACCGCAAACAGCACGATCGCAGCAGCAAGCCAAATGAACTTGATCTTCGGAACGAATTTTGCTCCGCCGGAAATCATGTCGCCGCGTTCGAGCGGTATGTAGTAGAACTTATCCTCATAGTGCTTGAGCACATATACAGAGGCAAGTATTATCATCGGCACGGTCGCAAAGTAATGATATACGAACACGCAGCGGGAAATCAGCATCCAGGGCAGCATGGACGATGCCATGCAGGCAAAGATGAAGAATATCTCCGCATTGAGCCTGAACCTGTTGCGCAGGAACATGATGAACAGCGTCAACGTGCCTGCAAAGCAGATCCACCACACAGCGGGGTTGCCGAAAGTTGAAATAGTTCCGAACTTTGTTGTGTCCGGATTCTGTCCTCCGGAATAGAACCACACCGGGCGGTTTCCGAGAGGCCATTCATACCATGCGGACTGATACGGATGCGTTGAATTAAGCCCGCTGTGGTAGCTGAACATATATTTTTGATTGTCAATAACACCGTCCACATAAGTCTTAACCTTTTCGGAGAAGGTCAAAACTTCGCCCTCGGGCTCCTCATTGTACTCGAGCTGTCCGGCGGCACGAAGGCGTGCAATCTTTGTTTGCTCCGCATTAGGCTTCCATTGCGCCGTGTAATACGGTCTGTATGCTGCCGAGTAAATCGCAACGGGAATGATGATGAAGAACAGGAGACAGAACAGGCAGGTTTTTATGAACCGTGCCGGGAACTTTCTCGCGTTCGCAACCGCAGGATCGGCCTCTTCCGCTTTTGTGAGCTTGGCATTTTTAATCTTGTTTGCCTTTACCCAAAGGGTTATCATCTTAACAAAGAACATAACCGCAAGCGCAGCACCGGTATATATGCAGATCCATTTGCTTGCGCAGCCCAAACCGAAGAACAAACCCGAAAGCCCGAGCGGTATAAGAGTGTCCTTAAGGCTGTCGCCGAGATCCATCTTTATGAATTTGTACATGTAGTACGTCATGCACATATTGAAGAACACGCCGTATACGTCAATGGTCGAAATTCGAGTCTGCGAAAAATGCATAAAATCGAATGCAAACAACCCCGCCGCAAGCAGCGCAAGCTCGGGACGCTTGAACATGCGCTTGCCGAACGCATACATCAGGGGAATCATTGCAACGCCGAACAGCGCACCCATGATTCGCCAGCCGAATGGATTCATGCCGAATATCGCAACGCCGACGGAAATGATTATTTTTCCGAGCGGAGGATGCGAAACCTCGTAGACACTAAGATTATGCAGATGTTCATATGCGGTTCGTGCGTGGTAGAGCTCATCGAAATACATGCCGGTCATGTAACTCGGGTATTCCGGCACGCAGTCCTGTTCATCGACAAGAGCCGCTGCGGATGCATCGTTCACCGTTACATGAAGCAGGTTGCCTGCCGTGTCAAAGAACGCAAGCTCGTTTATCCATGCTTCGCCGCTCACAACTGTCAGCGTGATGTTTTTTGTTGTGCTGTGAAGGCTGCTGTTGCGAACCCACCTGTACATTGTTCCGAAACGCTGGTCGATTTCGACTGATTTGCCGTCGTCTCCGGTGAGCTTGAATACAGTCGTTCCTTTTGAACCGCTGCCGCCCGTAATTCCGCCGTCATGCCAAACACTGCCGATGGTAACCGTATCATCAAATGTCAGCGTTACGGTTGTGCCCGGCGTTCCCTTCCATTCGCTGTCCGGTGCTTTTGTGGAGCCGAGATTCGTGACGGCAAGAATGCCGTAAACAAGAGTCAATGCAATAACGAATATCCAGTCTTTTTTTGTATAGTGAAGCTTTGTATCCGTTTTTTGGGGAATAACAGGCTTCGTGTCAAAAATGCTCGGAGCAAGCTGCGCAGGGGTTTTGATGGGATCGCCTTTGCGCGCCTTGTCCATTGATTTTTCAAGCTTGAGCAAGAAATAGATCGCAATAGGCAAAAGGATGTAGATGCAGAGCATGATAACGATCATTTTTGTTCTTGCGGCGTATTCCGCATCACTCATACCCGTTGTGTTATCCGAGGATTGCGATGATGGAGTCTTTGTTTCAAAGCTTTGAATTTCGCCGTTGTAGCTTGTGAGCTTTTCGATTTTAAAATCGTCAAAGTAGGCAATGCCCATGCTCGTGCTGCTAAAATTGCCGAGTCTGCATCCGACTTTAAGTTTGGACTGTCCGCTTCCGGTTTTGCCGACAAGCTCAACCATTGTCCAATCAGTTGTGCCGAGAACAGGCGTTGAATAACAGGTTCGGTCCTCAAGAGCAATATTTGCACCCGCTCCGCCGCTGACATTTTCGGTTTTGATGTAGCAGCTGAGTTTGTAAATCGTGTTTGCCTGAACGGAAATTGTCTGCGTGAAGTGTGCATCATCAAGCTCCGCATTCGTGAGCTTCACGACATTGCCGCGCGCAGCGTCCTGCACGACAACCGCGTTTGACACGGAAGTATCGTTTAAATAGGATGTGTATTCCCACCCCTTCGGTATCAGGCCGCTTGAGTCGAGGCTTTCGAAGCTGCCGTTTGCAATGTTTGCGCTTCCTCCGCTTTTCGGGGAAGCAAGCAGCAGAACGATGCCGAAAATAACACATACTGCCGCAATAATTGCAAGGCTGACAGTGAGTGTCTTTTTGTTTATCTTTTTCATTTTGTTTCCTCTCATTTCTCTGCTTTTTGTGCAGGAACAGTTTTTTGTGCTTTCGCCGAAACATCATCATCCGCGAAAACATCGGCTTTTACTCTTCCGCGGAGCATAATATCCGTGCAAATGCCGCAGAATATTATAAACAATATGACGTTTGCAAGTGAGCACCAGAACACAAGGCGTTCATCCCAATAGAGGTGGTACTCATGCAGTTTGCTGTAATAAAATGCTGCAATGCAGTTCACAAGCGTTGTTGCGCTCCAGCACATGAACATGCTGATAAGTCGCCTGTCGCCGTAGCTGATGTAAGCAACAAGCAGCAGAAGCAGCACGGGGAACAGGTAGCGTTCGTGCATGTAGTGGCCGAGAGTGAAAAGCGAGGCGAATGTGAATGCGGTTGCAAGACTCAACGCGCCGGAATGCTTTTTCCTGCCGAAGAAATACAGAACACCGCCGAAACCGACTGAAAGAACCATCAGAACGGTGCCGAGCTGGCCGTAAGTCAACCCGAGAATTGCCTTCTCGGTTATCGGGGTCCAATTCTTTCCGAACAATGTGTAAATATTGTATGCATTTACGCTTGCGTATTTATAAGAAGTAGCGGTTCCCATATATTTTTGAAGGATAATGGAATACCACGGCATGGTATCATCGGCAAACGGAATTACGGATACAATGAGAAGCGCGCAGGCACAGGCGACCGCAGCAACGGTTTTCATGATTCGCGTTCCGACTCCGTCCGTACATTTTCTGCCTGTCGGATTGAAGAAATCCGGATCGAAAATATAGCAGAAGTATGCAATCGCAAGAAGCGGACCCGCCATCAAAGCCTGCGGCTTGAGCAGGATTGATAATCCGTAAACAAATCCCGCAAGAATCGGTTTGTTCGAATTGAGCAGAATAATGCTTATTACAAGCAGGATCGAAAGAATCTGATCGATCTGTCCCCATCCTCCGGAAACATAGATGAAAACGGGGCAGAATGCTGCAAGGCACATAAGAAGGTACGCGGCCTCAAAGCGAAGTTTTTTGCGCGCAAGCCTGTAAACAAGATACGCCGAGCCTATATCGGCAATTATCGACGGGAGTTTTATCATTGTGACATAGAATATGTCGTACGAGCCGTCCGCCGCATAAACGCCGTGACCGAAAAGATCCGCTATGCGCGCCATCAACCCCAAAACATACATATATCCCGGCGGATAATCCGGAAAATTGGTTTGAGGATTATAGAAGTTTTGAAAGCCGTTTCTGAATATTTTGTTTCCCCACGATGTGAAACAGCCTATATCGGTTTTGTGTCCGACAATATAGTAGGAAAAAAGAATATGCAGCAGCAGCGAAGCAAGCAGCGTCCACACAACAAGAAAATTGTCTGATTTGTCGCGTACACCGTTCACAAGAACGGCTCTGCTTTTTTTGATGCTTACATAGACCATGTAGATCAGCAAAAATGCAATCGTTGCCAAAATGGAAGCGATCAGTATTTGCTCGGTCGGAAATTTGGTCGGCGTCATATTGAATGCCATCCTCCTTATGAAAGCCTGCTGTAAGATGCCGAATGCGTCCGGCTGACCTCTGTCACACCGCTCACGTTCGCGCATCATACACCGATTTTATTTATTCTACCATATTATGTTCAAAATTTGAAGTGCCGAACGCAAAAAAAAGCAGCAAATAACAAAATTGAAAGCTGCTGGAAAAGTCGATAACGGATTTTTTATTTTGTTTAAATCGTAAATGCATTTTCTATATGTCTGATTTTGTGTTTCGAAAGTATCACTTCAATTATATCGAAGCGATAGTAAACCGCCTTTTGCCTGTAATTTGCCGCAAAATACTTTGCAGCGTAAGCCATGTTTGCTCTTTTTGCAGAACCGACACGCAGCATCGGCGGCAGCTCCTTTGAATCGAGAGCGGTCTTGACCTCGACAAAGGCAACGGTGCTTCCTTTTTTTGCGATTATATCAATCTCCTTGTGTGCAACACGGTAATTGCGCTGAAGGATTCGGTACCCGCGCAAACGAAGGTAAAGCCTTGCCAAACGCTCCCCTCTTGCACCGATGCGCTGCTGTTTGCTTCCGTTTTCAATATTCAGCCGTTCCAATTGCACCTCCGATCGGGTGTATACAGCAACGCAATCAGCATTCACCGCGTTCCGCAAGAATTTTTTTGATGAAGCTGCGCCTGTGAAGTTCGCACGGACCGAATTCACGAAGCGCATCCATATGCTGCTTTGTTCCGTAACCGACGTTTTTTTCGAAACCGTACTGCGGAAACTTCTCCGCTGCGGCGATCATGTATCTGTCTCTTTCCACTTTTGCAACTATGCTTGCCGCCGCAATGGAATAACACAATGCATCGCCGTGAATCAGGCTGTGCTGCACGGCGGGAATATCAAGTTCTTTAACGGCATCAACAAAAACGTCGCTGCACACGTAATCGCCCGGGCAATGCGCCAAAGCATTCCTGTAAGCTTCGGCAAACGCCTTTTTTGTTGCCTGAAGAACATTTATCTCATCAATTTCCTTTTGAAACACCCATCCTGTGCCGAAAGCTGTCGCTCCGCCTGTAATAAGCGGGTAAAGCTTTTCCATGCGCTTCTTTGTAAGCTTTTTGGAATCGTTCACGCCCTCTGTCACAAATCCCGGAGGAAGAATCACGCATGCGGCAACAACGGGGCCCGCAAGCGGTCCGCGCCCGACTTCGTCCATTCCCGCAACGGCGATACCGCGTTTCCAGAACGGGCGTTCGTATTGAGTCATTTGTTCAAGCCGTTCGGCCTCGTTAATCTTTTTCATTGTTTATATCGGTTTGCTCCGCTTGCTGGGGTTCGAAATTATCCGTGGGGTTTTCAAGAGCAACGGCGGCAATTTTGCCCGCACGATACTCATCAAGAACTATTCTTGCGCCGCGTTCCGTATCAAAAACTCCGCCCGAAAGAATAAACCCGCGGCTGCGGCACACGCCTTCCAGCAGAAGCTCGGGAATATTCTGTTCCGGATCAAGCTTTTTGTATCTTGCAGTCAAAGCCTCCGGGCATATGCGCATAAGGTCAAAAAGCAGCAGGGCCGAAATTTCCTCGATATCGAGCACATCATCCCGAATTGAACCAATATATGCAAGATGCTTTGCAAGTATCTCGTTATCCAACTTGCCCCAAAGCAAACCCGGAGTGTCAAGAAGCTCGAGATAGTCCGAAACTTTGACCCATTGCTTTGAACGCGTAACACCCGGACGATCGCCGACCTGCGCTCTTGCCGCGCCCGCAATACGATTGATGAAAGTGGATTTTCCGACATTCGGAACGCCGACGACCATTGCGCGCAAAGTTTTTTTAATGCCTTTTTCGCGATACCGCCGAACGGTCTCCTCCCCCGTTTTTTCAATAAGCTCAATTGCACGTTTGCGTGTTGAGGGCTGAGTTGAGATAAACTCCGCAGCTGTGATTCCCTGCTTTGCAAAATAACTTATCCATGCGCGATTCTGAGTTTTTGATGAAAGGTCACTTTTATTAAGAACAACAACACGCAGCTTGTTTTTGAAAAGAGCTTCGAAATCGGGATTGCGGCAAGCCATCGGTGCGCGTGCATCGACAATTTCGATTATCATGTCAACAAGCTTTAAGTTGTCCTCCAGCATACGTCTGGCTTTTGCCATGTGCCCGGGATACCAATTTATCGTGTGCATGGGTTTTACCTCCGAAACGGGTTGATAATTCTTTTTTTGCAGCAGTCATCGGCGCGAAACGGAATTCGGCAGCTTTTTGCAGCGGCGGCAAAGCCCCGCAATGCCTGCGCAAAATCGATATAAAATCAGCCTCCTTCCCCGTTTGGGTCGGGAGGCCTTTTCAGAAAAAGGAAAATCTTGATTACTTGGTAACGATGCGTTCTTTGATCTTTGCAGCCTTACCGGTCCTCTCACGGAGGTAATAGAGCTTCGCCCTGCGGACAACGCCGTGGCGAACAACTTCGATCCTGCCGATGCGCGGGCTGTGATAGGGGAAAGTCCTCTCAACGCCTACACCGTAGCTGATACGGCGAACGGTAAAAGTCTTGCGGATGCCGCCGCCCTGCATTTTGATGACGATGCCTTCAAAATTCTGGAGCCTTTCGCGGTTTCCTTCAACGACCTTAACGTATACGCGAACGGTGTCACCGATTTCGAGCTTGGGAAGATCGGAACGAAGCTGCTCTTTTTCGAGTTCTCTGATGATGTCTGACATAGTAATCTCCTTATTTACAGATGTTCTTAGCCGACCTGCGACCAGCGGACCATCCAATTAACCATAGAATTATAGCATTTTTCTGCACAGAATGCAAGAGCAATTTTTCAAAAAATGAGCAGAGACGCAATATATATTACTCATTTTCCAACGATTGCAGGAATTTTTTATCCGCCGCAGTCAGATTTGCCCTTTCAAGAAGGTCCGGACGCATCTGTTTTGTTTTTTTGAGAGCTTCCTGCCTCCGCCAACGCAGAATTTCGGCATGGTTGCCGTTCAGCAGCACGGGCGGAACCTCTCTGCCCCTGAAATTCGCGGGACGCGTGTACTGAGGGTATTCCAGCAGTCCCCAGTCGGAAAAGCTTTCCTCCTCGGTTGATTCGGAGCTTCCGAGCACACCGGGAATGAACCTTGAAACGCAGTCGATAACGACCATTGCGGGCAATTCGCCGCCCGTCAGAACATAGTCGCCGATTGAAATTTCATCATCGATAAGTTCCGATACGCGTTCGTCAATGCCCTCATAATGCCCCGCAAGGAAAAGAAGACGTTTTTCAGAAGCGAGTTCTTTTGCAAGTGCCGGTGTCAGCACTCTGCCGCGCGGACTCATCACAATGCAGCGCGGCTTTTCCGGAGCTTCGGCTGCGACGCTTTCGATGCAGTCAAAAATCGGCTGCGCAAGCATGACCATGCCCGCCCCGCCTCCGAACGGATAATCATCGGTATTACGGTGCTTGTTCTGCGAAAAATCACGTATATTATGCGTTTTGAATTCCAAAATGCCCTTTGATGCAGCCCTGCCGAGAATGCTTGATGACAGGATATTGCTGAACATTTCGGGAAAAATTGTAAGAATATCAATCCTCAAACAGTCCAACCTCCGCAAGAATTTCGGAATCAAAAACAATTCGTTTGTTTTCGATATCAACGCTTGAAAGCAGTTTTTTCAGTGCAGGAACGGAAAGCCTTTTTGCGCCTTTAATAACATAAACGTCCGTTGACGGTGTTTCGTACACATCGACCACTCTGCCGAGCGCATCACCCAATGTCGAAAAAACCTCACAGCCTATGATGTCCTTCACAAAATATGCACCTGCGGGAAGCTTTACGGCGTGTTCTCTGTCCACGCAAAGGTATTTGTCGCGAAGTTTTTCGGCGGCTTCAACGGTGTCAATTCCCTTGAGTTTAATTATCACGGAATTCTCGGCGGCAACCCTTGCGCTTTCCGCAGTGACTGTTTGATAAACGCCCTCGGGCGCCTCGATAAAGGCATCCGAAAGGCGTGCAAATCGTTTTAAATCATCGGTCAAGGGGAGCAATTTCAGCTCACCCTTGATGCCGTGCGGGCGCAGAAACAGCCCGATACGAAAATAATCCATAGACAAAACTTGTAAGTTCCGGTACGGTTACAGAATATCAACTCTGTATTTCTTTTCGCTTTTTACCGAAGCGGCGCGAACAACGGTGCGGATTGCTTTTGCGATACGCCCCTGTTTGCCAATAACTTTGCCCATATCGTCCTTGGCAACGGAAAGCTCAATTGTGGTTTCCTCGCCTGCTTCGTCAGCCTTGACGGCAACCTTTACCTCGCTCGGTTCGTCAACAAGACTCTTTGCAATGAATTCAACAAGAGCCGCAATATCGGGAGCCTGAGTTTCGGTAATGATTTCTTCGCTCATCAGTCGATAACGCCGTGCTTTTTGAACAGACCGCGAACGGTTTCCGTGGGCTGCGCACCGTTCTTGATCCACTGCTTTGCCTTGTCGCCGTCAACAACGACCTGTTCGGGATCGGTGAGGGGGTTGTAATAGCCGATTTCCTCTACGAAAGCACCGTCACGGGGTGCGCGGGAATCCGCAACAACGATACGATAGAAAGGAGCCTTCTTTGCGCCCATTCTGCGAAGCCTGATTTTAAGCATGATAGTTCCTCCAAATTAAATAGAAAATCTTTGTTAAATATCCAATCGGGCATAAGCCCGCTGTTGGTGATTTTGTTGTTTGATGCAGATTGGAAAACATTTTTCTGCATCAGAAGCCGAAGAAGCCTTTGCGCCTGCCTGATTTTTTGCGGCCCATTCCCGCAAATCTCTTCATCAGCTGGCGTGACTGTTCAAATTGTTTGAGCAGTCGGTTAACTTCCTGAACGGTCGTTCCGCTGCCCGCCGCAATGCGTTTTTTGCGGCTTGCATTCAAAAGTTCCGGATTACGTCGTTCACGCGGAGTCATCGAACGAATGATCGCCTCGACTCTTGCGGTTGCCTTTTGGTCAATTTTTGCATCCTTGAGCTTGCTTGCATCGACCCCGGGCATCATGCCGAGAATCTCTTCCATTGAGCCGAGTTTTTTGACCTGTTGGAACTGCTCGAGGAAGTCCTCAAGAGTAAACTTGTCATTTTTAATCTTTTTGGTGAGCTCTTCCGCCTGTTTTTCGTCGAAAGCCTGTTCCGCCTTTTCAATCAAAGTGAGAACATCGCCCATGCCCAAAATTCTTGAAGCCATTCTGTCGGGATAGAACGGTTCGATATCGGTAAGCTTTTCGCCTATGCCGGAGAATTTGATGGGTTTGCCCGTAACACTGCGAACGCTCAGCGCCGCACCGCCTCTTGTGTCACCGTCAAGCTTTGTGAGTATAACGCCGGTTATGCCGAGTTTTTCGTTAAAGGAGCTTGCAACGTTGACAGCGTCCTGACCTGTCATTGCATCAACAACAAGCAGCGTTTCCGCCGGGTTAACGGCTTGTTTGACGGCGGCGATCTCGTCCATCATGTTCTCGTCAATGTGCAGGCGGCCTGCCGTGTCGATTATAACAAGATCGTAGAAGTTGCGGGAAGCATATTCAATCGCTTCCTTTGCGGTTTTAACGGGATCCTGCGTCCCGCGTTCGAAAACGGGAACATTGACCTTTTCACCCACGACCTGAAGCTGGGTGATCGCGGCAGGGCGATATATGTCGCATGCAACAAGCAGCGGTTTTTTGCCCTGAGTCTTTGCCAGGTAGGCAGCAAGTTTGCCCGCCATTGTGGTTTTGCCCGCACCCTGAAGACCCGCAAGCAGGAAAACAGAGGGTTTGCGCGGCCCGAACTCAACTTTCACAACGCTGCCGCCGATGAGCTGAGTCAGCTCCTCATTGACAATTTTGATTATTTGCTGGGACGGAGTGAGGCTTTGGAGAACATCCGAACCCACTGCCCGCGCCGAAACAGTGTTTATAAAGGATTTCACAACCGAAAAGTTAACATCCGCCTCGAGCAGCGCAAGCTTTATCTCGCGCATTGCCTCTTTGACTTCTTTTTCGGTCAACTTGCCCTTTCCGCCCAGTTTTCTGAATATGTTCTGAAGTTTTGAAGAAAGTCCTTCAAATGCCATCTTTGCCCTCCGTGATTTCGGTCAGTTGTGATAACAGAGTGTTGATTCTTTCCCGAGCGGTTTCATTGAAGGTGCACCTGCGAACCTCTGCCGAAAGCTCCGCAATTAAAACTTTCAGCCGCCTGTCCCTTGCGGCAAGACCGAGTTTTTCTTCCATTTCGAGAAGGATTTTTTCACCGCGCTGCAATGCATCGCGCACACCCTGCCGCGAAATGCCCTTCTGCTCTGCAATTTCCGCAAGGGAAAAATCCTCCTCGCAGTTGAGCTTAAGCATCTCGCACTGGTTATCGGTTAAAAACGCGCCGTAGTAATCAATGAGAAGGCTTAATTCGAGTTTGTTCTGCATATATGCCTCCTTAATGTTCTCTGCGGCACTGTTGTAAAGGTGCAAAGCTTTACAAGCATGATTATAACGCCGCCAAGGTGGAAAGTCAATCCCCTTTACAGTGTTTTTCTAAATATACTTCGTTCAATAATTGTCCGCAGCAGCAAAAATCAGCACTCAGCCAGGCTTTCAATGTATCTTTTCAGCACGGGGCGATTGGGCGGCGTCAGCTCGTTTTCGGGCGGCATTTCGGAAGCGGAAAAGAAACGCAGCTCCGACACTTCACTTGCCTGCGGTGTAAGATCTCCGGAATAACTGCGGCAAAGGTAAACAATATCAATATTTGAAACCTCGTCGCCGTTCGGATAGGTATAATGCAGGATTTTTCCCGAAAAAACACCAAAAAGTTCAAGCTCGTTCGCAACAAGTCCCGTTTCTTCAAAAAGTTCGCGCATTGCCGCTTTTTCAACTTCCTCATCAAGCTCCACGGAACCGCCTGCATAGCCCCAAAGCCCGTTATCGCGCCGCTTCTGCAAGAGTATGCGGCCCTCGGAATCGACAACAATAACGCTCGCACCGACCTGAAGCAGCGGACGATGCCCGACAGTTTTTCTCAAATCAAGTATATATTTCGACATAATTAATCCAAGTACCCCTCTTCACGCAGCATTTCAAGAACGCGCGCTTCGCGTTCAAGCATTGTTTGATTTTTTGGCCCGTGAGCTCTGTTTCTGTTAACATCAATTGCATGTTCCGCCTCAACAAATTCCAAAGTAAATCGTTCCCGTGCCTCATAGTCATCGAGTTTCTGCGCTCCCGGCTCCGGTTCCGCTTCGCAAAAATAGTAGAAATTATTCTGAACAAAAACCGAAATCCCCGGTTTGTCGCTCTTTTCGATTCTGCGAACGCAGCCGTATTCCTGAATCGAAGCAGGAACAACACACAAGCCGGATTCTTCGGCAGTTTCGCGGATCAGTGCCTGCTGCCGAGTTTCACCGCTCTCGATGCCGCCCCCGGGGAACTTATAGTAATCGTACATCAGGCTGTGAACCATTGCAACCCTGCCGCCGCGAATGATAATGCTCCGAACGGACGGACGGTAAAAAACTTTTCCGCTCGAGTCGTAGTTCTTTTTATCCATTTCGAACAATGTTCTCATCATATCCTCCCGAATAAACCTGCGGCAAAAACCGAAGCCGCAATTTGTGCCGAATATGTTAGGCATTGGCAATGAAGCCGCAGGATTCATGTATATCAAATTGCAAAGAAAAAACTCCATCGTAAATTCAATGGAGCTGATTTGGAGGCACCATCCGGAATCGAACCGGAGATGGCGATTTTGCAGACCGCTGCCTTACCGCTTGGCTATGGTGCCGTTTGGCCGCGTAAAAGGAGGAAACGCAGCCGTTAAAAAAATGGAGCGGGAAACGGGGCTCGAACCCGCCACCTCCGCCTTGGCAAGGCGGCGCTC